>JACCDZ011262465.1_pt1 | contig 47999 bp, 72 predicted proteins | sample 7449551 | NCBI WGS metagenome assembly JACCDZ01 (sample SAMN15323452, study PRJNA562643) | freshwater metagenome | isolation source: river surface water | place: USA:Blue River Watershed | collected 2017-08-18
AATCGCCTGTGACTATGGCGCGAAGAAAGAGCAGCGCACCGACGATAAAGGTGTCGAGTTCGTCAGCCGCATGCAGATTTACACCGAGTATAGCCAGGCGCAGATGGGTGATTACGTGCTGATTGGCGAAGAGTCGCTGGCAGACCCGATTGCGGCCAAAGCGGCACTGGTGCGCAGCGTGACGCGGTACGCAGACACGTTCGAGCGTAAAGCAGACGACTACGAGATCACGGCATGAGCGTTCGCATCGTTAATCGCATTGGCGCATTCCGCAGCGAGGTAGAAAAGAAAGCATACACCACGCTGACCAAGGTGTTGCTGATTGGCGGGGCTAATGCGTCGCAGTTCACGCCAATAGATACGAGCACGCTGCTAAACAGCCAATACCGCGAAGTGACGCGCAACGGCGCCGGCTGGCGTGGTCGCATTGGCTACACGGCTTATTACGCCGGTTATGTGCATGACCCGAACGTGAAACAACGATTCCGCCGACAGTCCGCAAAGAAAGAATTTTTGCGGCTTGGCTTTGAGGATAGTAAAGACATGATTGATGCAGTGGTCAAAAAAGGCATGCAAGTATGATTCCGGCAGAGGCACTCTACGATTACCTGATAGCAAATGGCTATACTGATGGCTATCGTGTACAATTATTTCAATGGAACGATGGCGAGCCGGACGACAAGTTCATTGTCGTTCAGCAGTCTGGCGGCATGCCTGCCGAGGTTATCCGCGATGCAACTTGCGTGGTAACGGTCATTGGCGAAACCAATGGCGACCGGCCGGCAGCAGGCAACAAGGCAAACGACATCTTTGAGGCTTTGCGCGTTGCCACCGTGTCGGACGGCGCTTTCTACTTCCAGCCCGACGAGCCGCAGTATTTCTTCACTGAAGAACAGCGGCCAGTCTTTCAGATGAATGTCCGCGTGCTTGCGGATTAACCAAGAGGTAATAGCCAATGGCTAAATCGACAGGCCGCGACTTTATCGTATCGTTCGCGGTAGCCAATGAGGATGCCAGCGTCGGCAGCCTGACGTTCAAGCGTCTTGGCATGCTGCGCGGCAAAGAGTTCAACACTACATGGGACACGGTAGATACCACTGGCGACACTTCGCCGGACTTCACCCGCACGTCGCTGGTAACGTTCAAAACCGTTACTTTCAATGGTGATGCCGTGCTTGATTCCAGCGCTGCGGAAAACCAGTCTGAGTTCCAAGCGGCTGTTGTCTCCCCTGGCGTTTCCACTGCGTACCAGCCGAAAGTGTGGTTCAAGCTGGAGGGCATCGATGGCGTTTACACCGGCCCGTTCTTGGTGACCAGTTTCAGCCAGTCCGCCAGCTTTGACGCCGAACGCACATGGTCTTTCGAGTCCACCAGCAACGGCGCTGTAACCTTCGTACCGGCATAAGGAATAGACCATGGCAGCAATCACCGCAACCGCCGTCGGCCAAGGCCCAGCCGCACCGACTGTTACCACTCTGACCGCAGCCGATACGCTGACGTATAGCCCACAGAAACGACAGCTGCTGGTGCTGGAAAACACCACCGCATCGCCGGTTACTGTGACCGTTGACGGCAGCACTGGCACTACCGTTGCCGTTGGCGGCCTTGGCAATGTGGATGTGTCGGCAGGCAAGGCCATCACCGTTGCAGCCAATGGCTACCAATACGTGCTGCTGTCCACTATCAGCGCCTTCCTGTCCGGCACTGTGGCTGTGACTGGTGGCGTTGGCGTCAAAGCGATGCTGTTCGAGGTAGTGTAACCACATGCCGATCCTGACCGAAATCGGGCAGGTAGGCGTGACAACAGAGGACGGGCGCGAATACACGTTGCACCCGTCCTTTTTTAACATCGCGTCTATCGGAAGCCCTGAAGAGATTGTAAGCACATATGCAGAATTGCATGGCGCTGATGCGGTGAATGCTGCGCGGGTGGTGATTCTGTGTTGTGGTGGGGATTTGGAGCTGGTGGGCGCATACCGCGAACCAGGTCTAATGCCAGACGCCGAACAGATCATCATTGCCCGCCACCTGATGCAGCATGGCATTGTCGGGCGCATGAAGAAAACAAGCGGCAGCGGCAAATATTCGCCACGGTTCGATGCGTCTGAATACATCGACGCGGCAATGATCCATTTTGGCATGTCACACAATGACGCCGGCCAACTGACGATGACGCAGTTTGGCCGGATGCTTGACATGAAATTCCCTGAACAGAAACAGCACGAAAAGCCGACGCAGGAAGATTACCGCGCGCTTGAGCGTGCGATTGAAGAGAAACGGAAGGCGAAGAATGGCTGATATGGGTAGCGTCGGCTCCATACACTACGATGTGGAGATGAATACCGGCAAGCTGCTGGAAGGTGAGCGGAAGGCCACCGCCAGCATGAATAAAGTTGCCAGCACTGCCAACAAGGTTGCAGCTGCCGTAACTGCTGCATTCGCTGGCATTACGCTTGCAGCATTTGCCGACAAGTTGGTAAAGGTTCAGCGACAATTCGATATTCTGAACGCTGGACTTATCACTGCCACTGGCAGCGTTGATAATGCCGCAGCCGCATTTGAAACCCTACAAAAGTTTGCCGCCACAACGCCGTACTCCATTGACCAGGCAGTAACAGCATTTACCCGCCTGACAAACCTTGGCCTTGATCCTAGCATCAAGTCGCTTACCGCATACGGCAACACGGCATCAGCCATGGGCAAAGACCTAATGCAGATGATTGAAGCCGTGGCAGACGCCAGCACGGGCGAGTTTGAGCGCTTAAAAGAGTTTGGTATTCGCGCCAGCAAGCAAGGCGATAACGTCAGCCTGACATTTAAAGGCGTGACTGAAACAGTCAAGTTCAGCGCAGAGAACATCCAGAAATATCTGCTGAACCTAGCCGAAACAAACTTTGCTGGCGCAATGGATCAGCGCGCAAAGACGCTAGACGGCGCGATCAGCAACCTTTCCGACTCGTGGGATCAGTTGTTTTTGACTGTTTCCAAGTCTGGCGTAGGCGAAGAGATTGCCCGTGGTGTTCGGCTTGCTACGACGGCCATTAATGAGCTGGAGCGCAGCATTGAGGCTGGTTCTCTCACGTCTTATTTTGACGAAGCGCTGCCATACATTGAGGCGCTGAAAGTTGCCGGCACTTCACTGGCCGCCGTATACGCTGGGCGCTTGGTATCAGCCATGACAGCCAGCGCAGGGGCGACAGTTGCGGCAACAATAGCGAAACGCGCAGCACTGGCCGAAGCCGTCCGCGTAACCGAGGCCGAGCTAGCACAAGCACAAGCCGCCGCACGCGTAGCCACCGCAACAGCAGCAATGGGAGGCAGCAGCGCGGCAGCAGCAGCTGCGCAGTCGCGCCTAGCCACGGCTACGGCAGCTGCTACCGCTGCGCAAACGGCCTATGCGAGCAGCGCCACAGCGGCAGGCATTGCGCTTCGCGGCTGGGGCACTTTGCTTGGCGCAATGGGCGGGTGGGTTGGTATTGCCGTTACTGCGCTTACCTTGCTTGCGTTCAATTGGGACAAGGTTTCCGGCGCTGCTGAGTCTGCCGCCAAGATTTCCGAGAATGCCGCCGACCGCATCCGCCGCGCACTATCCGGCGCTAGCGCAACGCCGATGCGCGATCTTATCGATGGTATGAGCAAGGCGCAAAAAGACCTTGCCGAGATTGATAAGCAGCTGGCAAGCGGGAAGAAGTACACGACCACAGTAGGCCCGCGTGCATTTGAAGAACAGCGGGCACTGACCAAAGAAGAAATTGCCAGCCTGACGGAGCGGCGCGAAGCATTGCGCGGGGCTGTGGTTGATTATCAGAAAGCCCGTGATGACTTGAAGGCAAGCCAGATTGCTGGACTGTTTCCAGACAAACCGCCAGAGCCGAACAAGCCTGCTGGCGGCACTGGAGGTGGCACAACCACCAAGAAAGAAAAATTCGACTCCCAAGGCTACATCAACGACCTAGTCATCGCCAACGCTGACGGGCTGGCGAAGATTGATGCGCAAGAGAAAGACGCGCTAGACAAGGCCAAGAAGCTGCTGAATGAGAAGAAAATCAGCCAGCAGCAGTACGAGCAAGCCGTGACGCTGATTCGCCTTGCCGCCAGCAAAGACCGCGAGGAGCTGATTAAAAGGCAAGCCGACGAAGAAAAAGAAAAGATCAAAGAGCGCATTGCGGCGGAGGAATACGCCGCCGATGCTACCAAATCCTTGGCGCAGCAAGAGCTGGATAGTTTTGATAGCGCATACAATCAGCGACTTGAAAAGCTAAAAGAGCTGCACGAAAAAGGGCTTATTTCAGAGCAGGCATACGCTGATGCCGTCGCAAATATCAACAAGCAGAAGGAGGAAAACAAGAACCTGCAAATGCAAAAGGTTGTCGATCCAATTGCTGCGCTTGAGATTGAGCAGGCGAAGAAGCTGGAGCTTTTTGATAGCTATGCTGCGCAGCTGCTTGAAAAGGAAATATCCAGCGAGACTGCAATTCAGGAGGCTAGAACGGCGCTTGTTGCCGATCACGAAGCCCAGCGCCAGGCTTTGGCAGAGCAGACTTTCCGTAGTCAGTCGGAAGGAAATGCCTTCCTGATGGACTCGCTTGACGCACTAAAAGGCACGGCAACCAATGCGCTAACCGGCCTGATTGACGGCACCATGACAGGCAAAGAGGCAATGATTGCGCTTGGCCGCACCATTCGAGATCAGGCGATTCAAGCACTGGTAGAGATGGGCATTCAGTACGTCAAGAACTTGATCATCAGCAAGACGGTCGGCGCCGCAACAACCACACTGGCCGCAACTCAGGCCGGTATTGTTGCTACGGCATGGGCACCGGCTGCGGCACTGTCATCCCTTGCTACTCTCGGCACAAACGCCGTTGCTGCGCAGGCGGGCATTCTTGCTACAACCGGCATTGCCAAGATGGCAGCCGTGGCTGGCGGTCGCCAGTACGGCGGCCCTGTCGCCGCTGACAGTCTTTACAGGGTTAACGAAACAGGCGCACCGGAAATGTTCACAGCCAGCAACGGTCGCCAATACATGATGCCGAACACGAGGGGCGAGGTGACGCCGGCGAATAAGCTGGGTGGTGGCGTTACGATCAACATCGTAAACACCATGGCAGATGCTACCGTGACAGCCACATCGTCCGATAGTGGCACTGTGGACATTACCGTGCAACGCGCCGTTGCTGAGGTGGCCAGCCAGATTGCCAGCAATAGCGGGCAGGTGTGGTCAGCGATGAAGGGCGCGACGAACGTGCAGAGTAAGCTGTAAATGGAAAACGGGGCGAGTGCCCCGTTTTTTGTCTATCTAGACCCTTGCCATGCCATACCAATCCGTGCCTTTCCTAGCCGCGCCCTGACTTGATACTCCATAACGCACTGTCGCCAATGCGTTACAGGCTATCCGAAGCCCTTGCCTAGCCCGTCCATGCCTAGCCTTTCCGTGCCGGGCCATTCCGCGTGATGCAATCGCACCCATAAGCCGCCTGTCACGCGGCTTGCAGTTGCTATTGATTCAGCAGTTTGACGGATTGATTCGTGCGGCCAGATATGAACATCGCCAAGCCTTGCGCCTGATCCTGCTGGCGCATAACGCGGGCGCGTTCGCTGCGATCTTCGATGGCGTCAAGATTCACCTTTGACGCTGCCGTTTTCAGCTTTGCCGCCTCTTTCAGCACTGCATCGCGAAACTTGTTTGCCGCAATGCTGACCTGATCTTTTGGCGTTGCCACGCGGTAGCCATCGCCGCGAACGCTGATGAGGTACATTTCACGCTCAAAAAGCAGCGACTCCTTCAGTTTTTCAATGGTGGCCATGCGTTGCAGGTTCCACTTTTCGACAGACTTGTCATACTCGGCAAGGTTGCCGTCAGCCTGAAACGAACGCACATGCGGGCGAGGTTTCAGAAAGTGGGCTTCGATCTCGTTATGGCTGATGAAGTCGCCATAAGTCATCTTGAGGCTGTCCCAAATTTCGAGCAGGTTCATTATGCAATCTCCACGGTGAAGCGGCCATAAGTGCCGCCAGTTGCCGGGCGCCAGTCGCCAAGGCCGATGTAGCGGCCAGCGTTTGCCAGTACGGTTTGCAGTTCTGACGGGTCAATGCGCGACTCGTCATATTCGATACTGGCAACGAACGACCAGCCAGCAGGAAAGCGCGGGCGATGGCGCATCAGGCGAGCGGTGCCGACCTTGACGGATTTTGCCAGCACATAGCGCGGATCGTTTGCCAGTGCTTCCGGCGTTTGCGGGCCTTCGTAGTTCAGCTTGATGCATTCGTCGATCACCAGCAGGCTGCGCTTGAACTCCGTACCCAGTTTGTTGAGCTTTGCAGCTTCAACCAAGCAGCTTTTGAAGTTCGCACCCGGAACATGCACGCCGTTTACGTCATCGTAATACAGTCCGCCGATATACTCGCTACGTGCGATGGCTTCGTGGTCATCGTCGGTTTTCTTGCGTTTGCTGGTCAGCGCCTTGTGCGCTTTGGTCAGCGGGTCGAGCGGGTCTGCAAAACGGTCGCTGTGCATCAGCATTGCGGTTACGCCAGTAACTTTGATAGTCAGTGTTGCCATGTTATATCTCCTTGATTTACCTTGAAATCGTGCCGATTCGCACGCGTTAGCAGTTGCCCGCTAACGCCTGAGTCATCAGGCCTTGCCATGCCAAGCACTTCCATGCCCGGCCCTACCCCGCCGAACCGTGCCATACCGAGTGGTGCTTATCACACCTCACAGCAACCTATCGCTAAGTTGCTGGAAGCTGTCTAGCTCCTTGCCGCGCCGGGCCAAGCCTCGCCTCTCCTGTCCGTGCCTCGCATTGCCGCGTCGTTGAAATGAACTATAAACACACAACCGAGCCGCGTAAACTTAAACATATCTATCACCGCGAACCACATGCTAAAATAAACCTATCACGCCACTGAGCAAACACCATGGCAATACCCTACCCAATTGGCCTGCCAAGCCCGCTAGCCACCAAAACGCGAAGCCAAGCGGCTACGTATGCGATGCTAGACCCGCGTCGCGGCCCTGCATACACGCAAAAGACTGGCGATGATACGTCGACGCAGTGGGATTTGACGTTTCGCTTCACCGAGCAGCAGGCGCAAATCTTCTGGCTGTGGTTCAGCCAAGCGGCATACCTTGACGGCGGGGCGAATGAATTCACGCTGCCACTGCGCACCGAGTTTGGCATTGTCACGCATACGTGCCGGTTTGTGCCTGACTCGCTCATGCCAGCAAGCAACGACGCCCGCGTCTGGACATACACCGGCAAAATCACAGCGCGCAAGCTGGTGATTCCGCAATCGTACCTTGACGCTGCCCAGCTAATGATTGAGCTGCCGAACTGGCAAGGCTTCACCGAGCCGCTGGATTACCTCATCAACCTATATGTGCCGCAATCATGAGTCAGCGCGAGTTTTGGACAACGAAAAACCCAGCGCCTGAGTATGAGGCGCTTACGTTCACACACGACGATTTCAGCCAGCCATTCCGCATCGTGGCGAACAAGTTTGAGGATGTGACGCTGGGTGGCTACCTGCACCAAGCCGTGCGGATGGACATTACCCTGCCGGAAGTTGGCAACAACAAAGGCGGAAGCATGGCAATCAAGTTTCCGCGTGTTGTCGTTGGCCGCACATTCAGCCAGCAGCTGCGGCGCATTACGCTCGCTGGACGATACAAGCCCATTACGGTGCAGTACGCCAGATACCAATCGCCAGACCTGACTACGCCCGTGCAAACGCTCACGCTGTACGTTTCTGGCAATGATGGCGTGTCGCTGAATGCTGACAGCGTTCAGGTAACAGCCACAGTTGACAACCCAATGCGCCGGAGCGTGGCGCGTATCTATGACGTGTCTGTTTTCACAGGGCTGGAATTTCTATGACGACTGACGAATTCATCAGCGCAACCATTGGCCGTGTGCAGTGGAAAAAGTACGCGGCGAACTGGCAGTTCATGGATTGCTTCGGGCTGGTGTCGATGTATTTCTACCACGTCTGCGGCGTCACTGTTGCGCGTGGCAACGACATGTCGGAGTATGCCTCGCTGGGCTGGCATGAGGTTGCCGACCCTGCGCCAAACGCAACGGCATTCATGGCATGGCGCGACGGCAAGCCGTGGCACTGCGGCGTTTACATCGGGCGCGGCATGATTCTGCATTGCGACGGCGACGAAAACCGTCCGGGCGGCGTGAGAATCAACACAATCGAAGCAGTGCAAAAACTATACGGAGAGATTCGCTTCTATGCTTACCATCCTGCATGACCCGACAGGTGCATCCGGCGTTACCACTGAGGCGCTGGATTATGGCCTAACGCTGCAACAAAACATCGAGCGCCATCTGACCAGCGGCTACGGCGCGACGCTGTATATCAATGGCCAGCTGATCGACAATCCAGCCGAATGCGCGGATTTGCAACGGCTGGCAACGGCCATGGATAGCGTGCGGGTGATCTGTCGGCCAGAGGGTGGCGTGGCAAACGCAATCGGCAAGTTTGCCAACATTATTACGTTCGGCCTGATCGGCAAGCTGATTCCCAAGCCAAGCATTCCGAACGTGTCAGCCGCCGCCGGCAAGGACAGCCCGAATAACAGGCTTACCGGCCAGACGAACACCGCCCGAGCCTATCAAGCCATCCCCGACATTTACGGGCAGGTTCGCTCATACCCTGACCTGATCCAGCCGTCTGACGAATACTACATCGACCACATCAAGTATGTAACGGAGTGGCTTTGCGTCGGGCTTGGCAAATATACCCGCGAGTCGATCAAGTCAGGCGACACGCCGCTTGGCGACATTTCAGGCAGTAGCGTGGAGTTTTTCGAGCCGGTGGGCGGTGATTATCCAGAGAACGGCACAACTACCATTCTTGGCGTGACTGAGCCTTTCACCGTATCTGACGTGAACGGGCAGGAACTTGTCTACCAGACCGTCTGGCCGAGCGAAACGGAAACAGCAGACGTGGTTATCACTAACGGCAGCGCGGCATTTACCGTCAAAGTCGCCACCGGCACGAAATGGGATAGCCTGCTGTCCATTGTCGGCACGGGCAATGCATTGGTAGGCTTCACATACGACCCTGGCACGGGCAGCGTAGCATTCAGCCAAACGTGCGCGGTGACTTCCGTCGCTACTGCGGCAGGCTTCCACACGTTTACATTCACCGCGCCAGCTGTGTTTACTGCCGCATTCACCGGCGCCGTTACGGTTAGCATCAAGCCGATTGGCAGCAGTCCGATCTGGGTTGGCCCGTACGCCCTGCCAGTGACTGCCGACCGATTCCGCACGAATCTGATTTTCCAGCGCGGCTTGAAAGGCTCTGTGACGATTCGCACCGAGTGGTGGGCGATAGACAGCAATGGCGACGAAATCAGCGGCACGCGGGCAAGCAGCGATGCTACCTATTCGGATGACACTTATGACTATCGCGCATGGTCTGTTGTGACTACGCCAGTATACGGTACTGCACGTTACCGCGTGCGCTGGCAGCGCCTAAGCAATGCCGTTGGCGACGGCAACGACGTGGCAAAGGTGGAGCAACTAGCCGCGCTTCGCTACTACACAAGCAAGGCACTGCCTGGCGTTACCGTTGCCAAGGTCGTCACCAAGGCCACGGAATCGGCAACTAGCTACAGCGACCGTAAGTTCAACCTGATTGCTACTCGCCATGTGCGTGACATCGCCAGCACTGCCGTCTCAGCAAGCCGTGATTTCCGACGTGCCGTGGTGCATCAGTACGTTGCCGTCGGCGGGTTGCCAATTAGTGACCTTGACATTGCATCGCTTACGGCTATTGGCGACCTTGGCCAGCTGGGGTATTTCGACTTCACGTTTGACGATGACGACGTATCTATTGGTGAGCGGGTAGAGACGATCTGCAATGCTGCTCGCGTGTACGTTTCCCGCGTCGGGCTGCAATACACGTTCCGGCGTGACGCTGCGCAGCCATACCCTGTCATGCAGCTGGATTACCGCAATCTGGCTGCCAGTGGTGATAGCGTGCTGACGTATAACGGCTTTGTGCCAGGGCAATACGACGGCGTGGAACTTGAGTATGTAGACCCAACGAAAAACGTCCGCGCTTACATCCGCTACCGCATCCAAGCTGACGGAACCATCGTTGCCGGCACGCCATCGCGCCCCAGCAAAATGAAGCTGGCAGGCTGCCGCAATCAGACGCAGGCGAATAACCGCGCCATGCTGGAATGCCGGAAGCTGCTGTATCAGCGCCAGTTTTTTGCAGATACGGTGCTGAATGATGGATTCGCACTGCGCAAAGGTGACTTGGTGCGCTGGGTTGACCCGAACGATTTCTACGGCGACGACGGGCTGCAAGCTGGCGAAGTTCTGGCGATTGACGGGCTAACAATTACGACCAGTGAGCCGATCCAGTGGAATGGCAACACGTCGGCACAGGTTGTTTTCACGACCGCAGAGGGCTATCAGACAGCCGTCGTTACCGCTACGCCTGCCGCTGGTGGCTTCACTGTTTCCAGCTTGCCAACAGGCATTTACGTTGCAAACGGCAGCACTCAGCAGCTTTCCAGCCGCTACGCTATCGGCGTAGGATTGGCGATTGATGCTATAAATAGTGCAGGGCTGTATACTGTCACCGAGATAAAACCGAAGGCGGATGGCACGATTGATATCGAGGCTGCCGCGTATGACTCACGCATTTATGAGGGCTTGTAATGCCTAACCCGATTCCATCGACTGATGTTACGGACTTTCTGGACAACGTCAAGGATTTTGACTCGCTATGCAATGGAGCTGGCACTTACACTGACCGCTTTGGCAAAGCACGTCTTACTGTTGACGAATTTTTTCGTCGCGCCGGTTACGAAGTTCCCGTGGCGTTCGCATCAGGCATTGCCGTTTCCCGCGTTACTCAGACGGTTGAATATAACGGGAACACATACCATGCTGTTCCGTCTGCGCTTCCATTTACCACCACTGGCACATTCAATGCTGCTCAGTGGTCGCTAATCGCTCAAAACCTTGAGCCGCAAGGCATTACGCTTGCAAACCTGATGATTTCCAGCTTTGTGTCTACCGGCATTGCTGATGGTTCGTGGATTCACTTTGCCGGACGCGATACCGTAGGTGATGGCGGTGGCGGAATATTCCGATACTCCGCATCCAGTACGCAAGCAGCTGACGGCGGTATCGTGTTTGCACCCTCTGGCGGCGGCAGGTTATTCCGCGATTGGAGCGGTGAAAGCGCGTCCATTGCGTGGTTTTACAGTGAGGCAGACGGCGAAGATTGGGGGCCAGCACTAATTCGGGCAGTGACTGCGTGTGACCACGTGGTTTTCCCTGATCGACAAAGCGGGTACGATTTTACAACTGCGGTTTCCGCTGCACTGCTTAAAGATAAGATCATTGATTTCAACGGTCAACGTTGCGTGTTCAGCGGGGCAGGCCGCGTAACGCTGTCTGGCCAACTGATTGCGTCTGGACGTAGCCTGGCAGCAAATGCCGACCGCTACGCTACGTCAGTGCAGCTAAATAGCACAGCAGGCGTACAGGCCGGCGACCTTTTCTACATCAACACAAGCATTGCGCCATCAACTTCTTGGTCTGATACCAAAAAGGACTTGGTGCGAATTCGCGCTGTTTCCGGTAGCTCGCTAATACTTGATGAATGGCTGAACTTCCATTACACCACAGCAGATGCTGGGCTTGATGTCCTGATCTATCGCCCTGTAAAACTGACCATGATTCGCCCAAATCTACAGCTTATTGCAGCTGATGGAGAGGCAATCACTAAAATCATGTTCATGCTAGAGGGGCTGCGTGATGTGTACGTAGATCGTCCTGAAATCAAGGGCAGCTATCCATTTAACCGAAGTTTGAATTTCTACCGTAACGGTATTTACTTTTATCGCTGTTGGGGTGGTGTTATTCAGAGTCCTGTTTATGAGGCTATGAGTTACCCTTGCGGTATTTATGGTGGCAGTCGCCACTTCATTGAAAATGACGTTCACGCAAGGTACATGCACCACGCGCATGCCGATGTCGGTGACTGGTCTGCGGATTATCTACTGAATGGCATGAATGCCAGTGATGGCTATCAGTCGCTGAATACGCACGTTTGCTTCAGAGCGCACGCTGTTAACTTCAACGTCAGAAACGACTTTGGTAATTCTAACTGGCGCGTATGTGGTGGCAGCATCAAGGACGGCTATCTGCACTCTACTGGGACGGATGCGGCTGAACTGCCACAGTTCCAAAACAACGACCCAGCAGCTGGCTACGAATATATTAACGCCGACTCCGATTTTAATGCGGAGAACATTACATTTGACACGCCGAAAGAAGTGCCTTTCGGTGTACGGTACGGTAGGGCAGTTAAATACTCCGGCGTGAAAGCAAACGCTGTGGTTGTCGGTTTTAATGCTGGGGAGGTTGCGCTGTATATCAACGGCGCATGGAATCAAATTGGTGTAAATAACCTGCCAAGCCCTGATGTATCTAGCGTTAAGGCAACACTTTCGCGCTACGATGCCCCTTCCGGCAGAACCCCAACCGTAACCAATGCTACATCGCTTACGCTACCCATGGGGCATAGTTCCTACCTGCTTTCTGGCACAGCTGTAGTTGAGTACATCAGCCCCGTTGGCCACGACAGCAAAACAGTGTCGCTAGTATGCTCTGCATACACTGAGTTCAAGGATAACGTGGGCAATCTGGTATTAGCTGGAGACTACGTTGCTGCTGCCGGAAGGACAATAACCCTGACATGCGTTGGTAATGCTTGGTATGAGGTTGGGAGGTCACCAAACTAATGAATGGCTATTCTACTCTCAGCAGGACACAGCAACGCAGATCCTGGCGCTGTCGCAAGCGGCGTCAGAGAGGCTGACATTGCCGTAGAGGCCCGCAACATCGTGCGACACAAGTTGGAAACTGCCGGATTTCCGGCAGTTTCCGACGGCACGGGTTCGGATAATCAACCATTGGCGCAGGCCGTGAAGCTGGTAGCAGGCAAGGCGCTGGCGGTGGAGTTCCATTGCAATGCCGCCGTCAATCCGCAGGCTGGTGGCGTTGAGTGCATCAGCCTGCCATCTTTGCGGAAAGAGTCGCAGGCCATCGCTTTGGCTATCAGCAAAGCGATGGGCATCAAGCTGCGCGGTGATGCTGGGTGGATTGACCAAAGCAAATCCGCACGCGGCCGGCTGGCATTCGTGAATGCTGGCGGTATCATCGTGGAGCTTTTCTTTCTGAGCAATCCTGCTGAGCTGAAAACGTGGCAGGAAAAGAAATGGCTTATTTGTCAGGCAATTGCTGATGCAATTGCTAAACTACAGGAGTAACCAAGCATGGAGTGGATCATGGAAAACTGGGCAGACCTTTGGAGCATCGCAACCGGCGTTGTCGCGGTGGCATCCGTTGTGGCGAAACTGACACCGACACCGGCAGACGATGCAGTCATGGGAAAAATCGTTGCGCTCATTGATTTGCTGGCGCTGAACAAATCACGAAAGTGAGGTGATCCCATCTCAGGCCGCGCCGATAAGCGGCAGGTAGAATTGCTGGAATGAGCTAGGCCACCGATTGGTGGCCTTTTTGTTGGCAAAAAAAACACCCGCCGAAGCGGGTAATGGATGGGAGAGAACCAACACACAAGCGGGCCGGTGCTGATCTCCGGCTTTTCGGTCGCCATACAGAATTTCCGAATTCATCCGTATGCCCGCTGCGCTGCGCATCAGCCTGCGCATTCCGCTTGTGTGTTGGTGCCGTCTTTCCGGCTGTCAGGCAAACTGTATCTTTACGTGGAACTTGCTTTGCCATTCCCCACGGCCTGCGCTCAGGCTGGTATGTGCCACGCAGATTCTACGCTGGCAAGGCGCTGTAAAGGAGGCGACAAGGTGTTTTTACTATCAGCGATGACAAACCGGCTTGCCGCACCAAGTGCAATCATTAATCTGCGTGGATTGCGCCAAGGCATATATGACCGTCAAATTCACCGCGCCAGATTCACACTTGCCCGTTTCTGGCGATCAGGGAAAAGCTCCCGCTCATTTATGCCCCTGAGCGGCCAGCGTGTGATGCTGGAAAATGCGGGGCGATTCTTTGTGGTGGCCAGCTGGCAGTTGCTGGCTTGCCCTTCAGAGTGGTCATTGTGCACGCTTCCAATGGCTGGAGCCGCCTACCCGACATTTGCCACCAAGCTCTGTTGCGCATCGCCACTGCGCGTCACCACAATCCAGACTATATACACCAAACTACTGCGCGTCAACCTTTTTTCGCTTCAACGTCACCGGAAATTTCGGCAGATAACCCCAGCAATCGAAGCCGGATTGCCACTGGCCGATAGTGGTAATGCCTCGCACGCTGTCGCCAAGCAGAATCTTGACGCCGACGGGCGGCTGGCAGATGGCGGCGTCAATCAGGGTTACGTCGGGATTGGTTGGGATTTCGTGTTTCATAGATAGCGTCCAGATAGAAGGTGATTCCGGTTCCGTTTAGGCAAATTGCCGTCATTAGCATCATGAACTCAACTTGATGCCATAAGTGTCCAACTGCCAAAAACCAAACCATGCAAGATGCAGACGCGCCGGAAATTGCAAGTAGGCCATGTTTTATGAATGATAGTTTTGTTTTCACTTCTCACCCACCCCCTGCTTGCACTCGTTGCACTGGTGCGCGGCACCGTGAAAGGCTGCTTTCTTGCGAGCCTGCCAGATTCCACAATCTACGGTTACTCTTCAATCCACTTACTCCAAATCTTCCCCGCGTCCGGCAAATCGCGCCAAAGATAGCGACGATGCGAACCAACGGGCGGTTTCTCAAGTTTTCCATCTACGATGTGCTTGTGCACCGCTGCCTTCGACACGCCAAGATACTTTGCCATCATCAGCACCGTAATGTAACCGGGATGCGGCGGATTATCGGCCAGCTTCGCCAGCTTCTCTGCGTAGCCATCCGGCGTCTTGCGGATGCCTTGGTACAGCAGCGAAATCTCGGCAGTGCTGATGCCCAAGTGTTGCGCGGCCACATCAATTGCGACGTGTCGGCACTTAACTTTGCTTTGTAGACGGTCTAGTGCTTTACGGAAATCGGTCATGTGTGTTACCTCCTGACGGAAGTATACACTAGCCAGCCTGTAGTTCTAACGTCTTTTCGTACTGGTTCCACTTTCGCACGCCGGCCTCAACGGCATTGATCCAAAGGCCAACCTGCAATTGCGGCATGATGCGCAGAAAGATGCGAATCGCCTTGCTCATGGTTTTCGATTCGTCGCCAGTCAGTACCACGCGCTGCATGTTGCCGCGATTCAAGCAGCGGTCGCTGGCGGTGATGAATGCATTGCACGCATCAACTACGATACGCACCAGAGAGTCATTGCGAGGCGTCACGGCATTGGCGCAGGCCAGCATGGCTTGCAGGTAGATAACGCACACTCGGATGCTGTCTTTGCCACCGTGGCCGCGTTTCACCTCTTCCAGATGCACCAGCATTGGCAGCGCGTGTTCGTCTGCGGTTTCTTGCCCCAGCGCCGACTTGGCGGCCAGCAGTTGCATTACGTAGTTGCTCATTTTCTCTTCCTTTTCTTGTCACACTCAACGCACGATGACGAACTCACTTGCCGCCAGGTGCCGCCGCATCGATAGCACGGGCGGCCATTGTAGTACTTGCGCCCTTGCTCCATAGCCTGATTGCGTGCTGCTGCCGCCTGCGCTGAACTAACTACCTTGGTATCTATGCCGCGATATTCGCAAGCCTTTTTGCGGGCTGCTAACACCGCTTTGTGGCAGTCTCGGCATTTGTTGTTGCTGACGTACCGAACCGAACTGCCACACTTGCTGCACGACTGGCCGGAGTACAGCATCGCCCCGCTGCGCAATGCTTCTTTGCGCGAATCTTCCACCGCCTTGCGGGTGGTGATCTGGCCGAAGAAACTTGGCTTGCCAAGCTGCGCTACGCAAAACGCTAGTGCCGCATTCATTCTTCCTGCTCCTTCTTAATCCTGATCTCCTCCAGCCTATCACGCGTCGCCTTGCGCTTAGCGTCCACTTGCGGCTGTCGCGGAATGAGTGCCCATGCGCGGGCCTCAAACATGATGTGCAGGCCGTCGCAGTAGGCTTTGTGGTTGGCGTTGGAGTTTTTGCGGTGGATGGTCATTTAAACGCACTCCGCACACGCACAGGGAATTCCATCTCACGCAGTTCGGCATCCGCAACTTTCATGCGCTGCTCACGCTCTTCGATCTCGGCTTCGATCTTGGCAAGCTCAAGGCGGCAACCATCGATTGCAGCGGCGTTGCTGCGGATGATGCGGCGCAGGTTCCATTTTTTCAGTGCTTCTAGCATGTCTATTGCTCCTTAGTTGAAGTCAAAAATTGATCGAATGCTGCGAACAGCGTAGTCGCCATCTTTGGCGCGGATGTTGTGCAACTGCTGCTGATCTACAAGGCGATGCAGCTTGAAATTATCGTAGAATGCTTGACCAAGTCGCTTCGTGCCAAACTTGCCTTTCTTGAACTTCTGCATGAAATCCTTGAAAGCCTTTTCTTCAAGCTGAGGCTTGGAATTGTACGTATTGTTCATCTCTCACTCCTCAACATCAAACAACCACATCAGCCCAAGCTGGATGCGGTCAAACAGGTTGTAAATTGCGGTGGCGATGGTATGCATTACTTGGCGCTCCAGATGATTTTGCATGCTGCATCATCCCACTTGCCGCACGGCTCTTGATAGCCTTGCACGCCAAGTTCGTACACGTTGCCGGTTTCTGGATGGCAGTAGAACTTGCCACAAGGCGTGATCCAGTTGCCGAACTCGATGATGAAGTGCTTCATAAAGTTTTGGGTAAGCATCTTTGTCTCCTAGTGTTGCAGCCGCCTGTCACGCGGCCGGTGTTGATTGTCAGTCTTCCAGCACTTCGACAAGGCGGCCTTCGGTTTGGAACTTGTTACCGCCTTCGTCCTTGCCTTCGATGATTACCAGCTCGCCTTCATCAATGCCATAAGGCGCATCCAGCAGCTTACCAGTGGTGATGTCGCCGTCTTTGTTTTTGATTGCCACGATAGTCATGACTTGCTCCTTGTTTGTTACTGCGTTGTCGATGCGTTCAATATAAACACATCACGGCGCAGCGTCAACCAAAGATAAACCCCGCATGTGCGGGGTGTGGTTTATTTGCCAATCGGCATGCCAGGGTTGGCGCGTCGCCAGGTTTCGAGTTCGTCAGACGTCATAACCAAACCCCCGCATAATCGCCGCCAAGTCTGGCGGGCTGTAGCTGTCCGGCTTTTGCACCTTGCCATCCTCGCGCTTGATGACGGTCATGCCGCCATTGCCGTCAGGAACGCACTTGCTCATGTTGGATCGCATCACCTCGCGCCAGCCTGCTTGAATCATGTTCGGATGCCAGCGCGACAGCATGCGGCCAATGTGGACAACCAGAATGTCCAGGTCGGCGTCGAATTCTTCTACGTCGTCGTCAAACTCAATGGCTTCGGCACGCTCTTGCACTTCCTCAGTCAGCAGTAGTTCGTACATCTCGCACTGGCGATTATTCTTATCGCCAACCGTCTGCCCGCATGCTCGCATGAATCGCGCCTGATCTCCGATAAAGTCGATGTTCATTTCAAATCATCCTCCTGTTTCTCTGCAATCTCTCCGTGCAACGCTGCAATGTCGCGCTCGTTTGCTCGCACTGCCAGCGCCAGGACAACCAGCGCCAGCACCACAAGCCACAGCAAAATATAGACGATCATGCCAGCCCCTGCTTTCTGCGCGTAGTCACGCGGTGTTCGTAGTCGTTGCGACAGTCGCAGTCGCAAAACAGCTCTGTGGTCGGCTCATCGCAGTTATGGCAAAATCCAGTCAGCGGCAGTGGCTTGTGTTGCGAATGCGCGATGCTGTCGGCCAAGAACAGCTCGGCGGCGTCGTTGGCGGTGTCGATGATGTCAGGCATTTTGCACCTCCTCTTCCGGTTTGAAAATTCCCCATTCTGCACGGCGCCTTTTCATCAGCTCCGTGTATTTCTGGTATGCGCTGCTTTTTGTCGGGCTGAATCCAAGCCCCTTGCACCAGTAGTCATTGCGCAGGAATGTCTTGCATATCTTTCGCCAGCTTGGAACCTTGCCGGCACTTTCCAGGCGAACTTCCGCATGATCTGGAATGCCATCCTCGTAGCCTCGCTTAGACCACCACTTCAAGTAAACGGCAAGTTTGTTCTTGTAATGCTCGGCTGTGCGTGGCGGCATGGTTTTCAGTAGGTGCCTGGCGAAGCTTTCGTAAGTGTGGCCTTCCGGCAGTGCGATGTGGTGATTGCCAAGTACCGCGCCTTTCTCTTGGCAGTACTGCATACCAGTGTTTGCACCAGCAACGCGAAGAGAAACCTTTGCCCACATGGCTGGATCAACGACCTGGTACAGCCACAGACCCTTGCGCGCCTCGTCGCCAAACGGCTCACAGATGCGCATTTGGCTGATTTTCATGCCTGCTTGATACATGCGGTCGTAAAGTCGATTGTATGGCTTGTTTTCCTTGCCAAAGTACGTCCAAATGTCCTCAGTGCGCCAGTCATAAATTGGATAGATGTTCCAAACGTCTGCAACAGCGTTGGTTGTCCACATCTTGCCATCAATAGTTGGCTTGTCCGATCTGGCAACAGTGCGGAATCGATTAAGGCTCTCATCGGCACGAATGCCTACAAAGCATGCGCACTTTTCTCCTTGTGCGTACCATTCGCCAAATGCAGGGACGAATTCCTCAAACGGCATGCCTTCATAGTAGAACGGGAAAAAATCCATATCGGTGATGCTGATTTTTTCAGGCTGGCGAACCCAAAGTTCTCGCTTTGCGTTGTCCCATGCCGTCCATTCCGGTTCGTACTGGCTGCATGTGTTCCACGTCTTGATTGGAAGTGCAATCCAGTACGGCTCAATCCATTCGGCGTAGTGCTCATACATTTTTTTTGCGTAGTCGATTGTCAGTCCGATTTGGCACTCCCAATCGATGAAAAAGACGCCAATCTTTCGATTTCGCCTCTTCGCCTCATCCATCACCATGTGCAGCATGACTGAAGAGTCCTTGCCGGCGCTGAACGAAAGATAGACTTTGTTGAAGTTATCAAACGTCCATTCGATGCGCTGCTTTGCAGCAGTGAATACGTCAATACCCAATCCACGTTTAGGCATTCTTGATCTTCCTTATGTAATTTTCTCGCCAGTACGCTATGGCACGATCTGCCGCAGCATTTGCGGCATCCTGCTGATCTTTTGTCAATGTTCGCCACGCTTGCCTTGTCAAATCCTCTGGCGCATTGTGATTTAACGCGCAGCCAGCATGGCCGATCCACGCCTGATGGTTCATTGTTGAAGCGGAAAGCGCAGCCTCGCACGAAAATGGCCACGAATCAACAGCAAAGCGCATTGCAGACTCAAAAGCGTTGCAATCAAGCATCAGCTCGCGTGACTTTTGAACGTAACCGTCCCTGTCTTCGACTGGAACGGCCCGCCACATGTTTGTTTTGTATTCCTCGCATTTCTCCCAGCGATGAAAGACGCGCTTAATCTTCATCGATCAGTTCCCGCTCTTCATCGCCGGTGAACGACTCGGCTTCCCATGCTTCCGAAAATTCACGATCAGCAAACAAAGTAGACAGCCCAGTAACCTGCTGCAAGCGCAAAACTTCGTCAGGCTCCATGCCAAGCTCTTTGGAGATCCGCTCATCACTCCAGAATCGCCGCTTAAGCTCAACGACAATGTCAGACATTGCCTCTACCTTGTGCTTACCCCTGGCGCGATTGTGGCGGATTGTTGCGGCCATGCGGTCATTCTTGTCGAAACGCTCGGCAGATACGGCAACAAGTGGCAGGTAGCCATGCACGCGCTGCTGAATGTCTGCGCACTCTTTTCCTACTCGGTGGCGGTGAAAGCCATCAATAACCTCAAACTGGTTATCATGTGGCATGGTAACAATCGGCTGCGTGTAGCCATCGCTTTTAATAGAGTGGTGCAGCAGTTCCATTTCAGGCGGCGCAACGCTGTTCGGGTTGTAGTCGTTCTGGTGAACGTCTGTGTTTTTTACCCAGCGAACAAAGTCAACCGGCTCGGTTTTGAATGGGCTGATTTTGTGTATCTTTGCACGCAACGCATTGATTGCGTCAACCTTCATTTCCAGCGGCATTGCGTCGATTTCTGCAATGATCTTGTCAATATCACTCACTTGCATCACTCCTCTTATCTTCTTCTGCCTGTTCGGCACGTTTCTTCATAGCCGCCACCACGGCCAGACGCTTAATGGCAATTCGATGCCCCGGCATGAACAGTTTCAGCAGCTCGGTTACATCGCCATCTTCGTAAAACACAGCCACGTCCTGCTCGTCCGGCATCAGGGCTACCAGTGCGGAAAAGTACAGGCCGGCGTGCTGGAAATGGACTAGTTCGGCGTTGTCGGTCATTTTTCCACCCCGTAGCCAGCGGCATACATCGTAACGCGGGACGCGATTTTTGCTTGCAGACGGCTGCTGTTGATTGTGGAAATGCCGCAGTCGCTCATTATCATGGCAGCGAGTTCTATTGCGTCATGCGCTACTTCCTCCTGTTTTGGCTTCGATGCAGTGGCGGCTTGCCATGACTTCCAAGCCAAGTCTTGCATCATCTGCGTAAACCAGTCTGCGTGCCAGCAGCTTGGGCGGTTATCTTGCCGCCACGCTTCAAACGCTTCTCTCTGGTTCATATCACTCCCCTTTCAGTTGGTTAATGATGGCGGAAAGGTCAGCCTGCTTTGCGCTCAAGATGACTGAGCCATCCTCGCTAAGAATTTTGCTTTCAACAATTATGGCAATCACTTTATCCCGTACAGCCTCCGCCACGGCTTGCAGAGCGTCGTCAGTGTACAAAGCCCTGCACGGCCATAAAGCCGCATGCCCATCTTTCCACGTTGAATACCCGACGATTTCGCCGCGATCGTTTACTGTTGGCTTCATGTGCTGCCACGCCACCGGCTCAATCTTCTTCATGCTCACTTCTCCACCACATTCAACACAAAGCCGTTATAGGCCACCTCATACACCGGCTTGTAACCGATCATGCGCACGGGGCGGCTTACTTGCATGTCTGACACGTCGGCAACCATCACGCGAGGCGTTACGCCACCAAAGCCGACGCCACAAAGCGCCATGCCGCCAAACTCCTGCGCATACGCCTCATGCGCGTTGATCCATGCCGCGTTGGCTTGCACGGCCTCCTGATTGTTTTTAAACTCAGTGAAAAGCTGGAGTTCGGTTTTTTCTGAGAGGGTCATACTCGCTCACCTCGCAAGTTGTGGGCAACGATGCCATTTTTACGCACATACTCCGAACCAGTGGTAACGCAAGACGAATCAACGCCACTGCTGGTAACGATAATGCGGTACTCGGTGCATTCGTCAGGCGTGCATTGCTTGAGCTTGTCGTGCAACGCTTGCTTGATTTCGTCAAGCGTGTGTTTTGTGTGGTCAATTTTCATTTGGATATCTCCTAGTTGGTCAATCCATAGTAAACACTGAACGGCGGAACGTCAACCGATACTATCAAGCTTTTCACGCATCAGTCGCAAATTTGCATCACTCGGCAGGCGGCCATCCTTGCACATGTTCCACACTCGCACCGTCTGCGGCTTGACGCCGATATTCGACACAATCCATTCGTCTGCATTGCCCGGCATGCGCTCACGCAGCTGCATGTACTCACCACGCTTGTTCACGGAAAGCCCTCCCTGATTTCACATCATCAACCAGCGCAATCATTTCACTCTCGCTGCGCACGATTCGGTAAACGGCGTCGCGGCTTTCTATCACGCGCTGCCAGTCTTTCTGCTCCGGTCGCTGGCGGCCAGTGGCGGTTTTGAACTCAACGCCGACATACACGCCAACGCGCTTGCCGACCATCTCCGGCGTGATCTCTACCGACACCACCATGCCAACGTCTGCCATACCAACGTCGCCAATGCTGACAACGGCGTCACTATCAAGGCGGCGATACTTGCCAACCTGCTGACGCCACGCCAGCACGTCAAGGCGCTTACCAACAGTCAGCAGACACTTCTGCTGTATTCTCGTCTCTGGGTTCTGCGACATCTAGCTTTCCTCTCAGATTGGCGGCCAACTCGGCCAGCTGTTTCGGTTTCATCTTGCGCACGTCGCCTTTGTTAATACCAAGGCCGCGCCAGCACGACAGGCCAGTATTGCGCGTGTATTCGTCTATCAGCTCAAGGCATTCTGCTATCTGGCGCTGCTTTGCATTGCGGGCGGCTGCAACGCGCTCTGCGCGGCCTCTGCTGTAGCCTAGCTGGCTTACCATGTCATCCACGGTCTGCGCTTTGCCTTGCTCGATTCTGGCGGCAATGCGCTGCTGTCGCTCGGCTTCTTTGGGGTCGATGCGTCCTAGCTCGCCATCAATCTGCTTTACCTCGCGGTCTTGCTTTGGATAGACAAACAAGCACACAGGGCAAACCGGCTCCGGCTCATGGATTGCGCCGCACTTCGGACACTTCCGTGCCAATACATCGGCTTCCATGTCGGCAGGCTTGCGGCGTTTCCCTTTCTCTCGGCCTTGAAGAGACCACTCGCGGGTGAAGTGCGGGAAGCCATGACGCCGCCAGTTATTGGCGTGATCAAGGATGATTGCCACCTTGCCTGGCGCTGGACGCAATGCACGCCCCCATGACTGCATGAACTTGATAACGCTCATCGTCGGCGCAAGGTCAATCACGCAGTCAATGGTAACGGCTTTCTGGGCAATGCTGGCAAGGTCGAAGCCTTCGGAAACGATACTTTGGCTACATAAAACCAAGTACTTTCCGTCAGCATATCCAGATATTGCCTCATCTCTGGAATCATCATCCATGTCACCATCAACATGCACTGCTGGAATGCCATCCGCGTTGAATGCTTCGGCTAACTCTTTGCTACGCTTGATGCTGACGCAAAAAGCCACGGCACGCATACCCATTGCCAGCTTGCGATAGTGCGCGATTGCATCGCCAACCACAGTCTTGCTACCGGCTGCCGCTTCCAGTTCGTTCTGGTCAAACTCGCTGCGCTTCACATGCACGCCATCCGTGCTGATGGCGTTATCCGAGCCGTACACCTCATAGCGCGACAGGTAGCCATTTTCGATAAGCCATGGCATGGACGGCCCGTGGATAATCGTGTCAGCGTAGCCGCCAAATCCAGCACCAAGGCCGCGACCGTCTGTTCGCTCTGGCGTGGCGGTTACTTTCAGTTTCAGGCTGTCGGGAAAGCGGTCAAATACATTACCCCATTGGTTGCCCTCTACTACGTGATGCGCCTCATCCATGATGATGATTGACGGCGGCTTGATGGCTTGGTTTTTCAGCATGCTGGCGACGGTTTGCACGCTTCCGACCAGTGCGTTTGCTGTCTGGTCTACGAACGACTTGCCAAACGTCTTGAAGTGCTTGATACGCAGCTTGCGCACCGTGCTTGCATCGGCGCAGATGCGATGTTTGACGCCAAACAATGCCAGGCTTTGGCTGATCTGGGCAATCAGTTCGCGGCGATGCGCCATCACCCACGGATAGCCGCCACGCGAAACGGATTGATGGACGATGTAACTGAAAATTACCGTGTTATGCGTTACGGTAAAATCGCCCAGAAGATACAAATGATCTCCATCAATCTCAAACCCGTAATAGTCACCCTCACCAATAGGCTCAACCTTGATGCCTACGTTCAGCACGTTCTTTTTCTGAAGCCGCGGCTTTGCCATCTTGCGCTGAAGCCTGCATGGAACCAGCTCCACTGGGCCATTAATGTGGCACTGGTAATAGGTGCCTTTGACCCCGTTATTGCCGCAGGTCTTGCGCACCACACGTTTGTAGCAGGCAAAGCCAAGCGATCTTGCCACGAAGATCACATCATCCATCAACACCTCAGACTTCAGTGTCAGATCGAAGCCCTTGCCGCCATAGTGGCCATCGGTATCTATAATGCCCGCCAGCAGTTCAAACCTGTCGCGCCGGCTGGCTATCTTGTACTGGTGCGGTATCCGCTTATCGTTAAAGATGCCCAAGTCACGCAACGCATTCCCAAACGGTGAACCGCCACGCCCATACTTTGCACCGGCAGATTTCATGTGGACTTGCACAGACCAGTCGCTGTTCTGCTGGACATTCAATTCCATGCCAACGGCTTTGGCGTACTTCGCAAACTCGGCGGCTATAGCCGTGTCTCCGGCGGTGAATGACAGCTTGCCCGTAGTGCCATCGCCAAGCCAAGCACCGATGATGTAGGCTGGAGCGGGAAGCTTGCCCGCGGATGGGAAGTCCACAGCGGCACGCCACCCCTTGTGGATGTGCTTGAATCTGGCGCCGGACTTCAGGTAGTCCCGCACGCAGATGTTGACGATCTCGCCACCTCGCGCCTCCGAAGGGTAGCGCGGTTCGCTGCTCGTGCTGGTGCGTCTCAGGCTAAGAATGTGGCTTTCGTTGACTGTGTACGGGTCGCCCTTCACCGGAGTGACGCGGTAGAGCATTTCCCGACCGCGTGCCAGCGACAGGACGCGGCGCGGCTTGCTATCCGGCCCCATGAGCAGGTCGCCAACCTTCACGTCCTGTACCATCTTCACTGTGCCGTCGTGCATCATGATAGGCGTGTCGATGCCGTGGCACTTTCCGCCACCAGTGTCCAGTCGAAGAAGTGGGCATTTGTACCCGCTTCGATATGCATTCCTAATGCTATCTACTATTTCACTTTGATAGGGTCTAAGCTCAATCATTTGGATTCCAAATAAAAAGCCATTAGTGCATCTCTCGTGCTTTCGCACGTTGGCGGACCTGACAGTACAGGCAGAGATGCATTAATGGCTTACTGTAATACTGCCGCCAAGCAGTATCTGCATTATAACATAGCAGGCCGGATTGCTCCGGCCGTTCCTGTTATTACATTACGAGGACGCTAAATCGCGATTGCTTGCCAAGCGGGGCGAATGGAATGTCTCCGTCGTCAAACCCGCCTGCGGCTGGCTTCGGCTCCTGCCGCTTCGGCGCTGCCGGTTCGCTATCACGCGGCACGGCGCTGTCGCCTTTGCTGCCAACCAGTTGCACGCTATTGGCGCGGATTTCAGGCGATAGGCGTTTGTTGCCGTCCTTGTCAGTCCACTCGCGCAACGTGACTTCGCCGAACACGGCAACCTGCTGGCCTTTGGTCAGAAAGTCAACCAGTCGGCCTTCTGCCTGCTTACCCCAAAGCTGAACTTTCCACCAGTTCGTTACCTTGCGGTCGCCAAAGCCCACATCCTCCGCCACGCTGAACTCAAACAGCGCAGTGCCGCCAGCGTTTTTACCTTCACCATCGCGGCCAAGACGGCCAATGATAGAAATGTTGTTTGCCATGATTACGTTACCTATCGGTTAAAATTCGTCGGATGCCTGCGCAGCTTTCGCTGCATTGTCTGCTTCCTGCGCTGCCGTTTTCAGTGCGCCAGGGCATGTGCCATCAGGAGACACGGCAAGGCGATGTTGTTCACTGGTTTCAGACCATGCCTTCTTGAGCGCATCCATGCCGTTTTTGGCTTCGGCCATCAGGAAACGCTTGATGGTGTTGATTTCCTCTTGCGTCATGGCTGGCTTCGATTCTTCCTGCTTGGCCGATGGCGCTTCACGCTTTGCCGACGCCAGCTTTTTGATGGTGATTGGCGCTTTCTTGCCCTTGGTAGCAGTCAGGCTGATGGCAATGTCGCGCTCGATGTGCGACAGGTGCGAAATGCGGATGCCGCCAACCTTGATGCCACCGAATTTCACTTCAGGGTCATTGAACAGCGTCATGCTGCGGCCAATCCAGTCCGCGCCATTCTCGCCCCATGCAAAGATCAGCACTTTGCGCATGGATTTGCACGGCTTGTATGGCTTGCCGTCGTCGCCTTCGTAGTGAACATCAACCGGCTGATCTGGTGAGCTACTGCGGCGAACGGCAGTAACGGTTACTGTTTTTGGGCCGGACAGTAAATCATCTGCGTTCATCTGGGATGATTTTGCAATGATGGTGTCTTTCAGGCTGGATACGTCACTCATTTTCACTCTCCTCTACGTAAGAAACATCAATCTCGCCGGACTCTTCCATTTCGCGGCGAATCCAGCCAGGTACTGCGATTTCTACCGGCGAAACATTCGCATAGCCAGGCCATGCGTCATGCTCGAAGCAGTATTCCGCCGAGTCCATCAGATCTTCAACAACACGAATGCCGTACTCCATAACATCGGCTGGCACTGTATAGCATTGCGTGACATGTGGCGCGTCTTTCTCTACGCACTCAAAAACGAACAGCGGCAGGTTAGATTTAAGCTCCTCTCCATCTCGCCAAAATTCCGGTTCACCGCGACCAAATGCACGCATGAAACCAATAGCGTTGTGCGCAGCCTGAATGTGATAGCCAAGTGCAAAAAACTGCCTGCCAAACCCTGCTGGCGATGCGTCAGCCGTGGTCTTAACGTCAGTCACTACACCATTCGGGAAAAGCTCGCACGGGTGAACCACCGTATCGGGGCGCATCTTGCAGGCAAGTCCAGTGCGCGGATCATCCCAAAAAAATGTGCGCTCGTTTTCGTGCTTGTTCTGGCGTAGCAGTCTAAAAAAAGCATCATCACGCAGTGCTCTTGCCATTGCGGCGCAGTGGTAAAAATCTGCCTGTTTGACTGGCGTCTTGCCGGACTCTTCAATCTCGGCAAAAAATGCCTTGCCGTCTTTGCTGCGCTTGTCGATACCTTCCGGCACGATTACATACTCAGCGGACAGCTTTTCAGGCTCCAACACCAGCGTATGCGTAAGGCTGCCGAGCATCATTGCTTGCGTCTGGATGGATGGCGGGCGATCTTTGCTGATGAAGTGATACCAGACGTGATACGCTGACTTGTTCATCATCTTGAGCCACGATGCGCTGATGGCAGGCGTGGAGTGGTACTGTTTATTGCTCATGTCGGTGAACATGTTTACTTCCTCCTATCTCGTTAGCAGGTGAAGCCACTATATCCGGCCTTGTTGATTCCGTCAACAAAATTTGCACGCATTGCACGCTTGCCGTATAGTTCAGGCTCCCTTCAAACCATAGTGAGGCCGTCATGCGTGACTGCAAGCACATCCATACGCGCTATGTGCGCGTCCATCGCGGCACTGAGTGCCATCTATCCGTACAATGCGCTGATTGCAATGCACTGGTGAAGCTGCAAGAGCATCACAACCGGCTGCTAATCAAGGCATTCGAAATCCCGAATGGCACGCCTGTTTTCGATATCGATTACAGCGAGGTGCCGCGCCATGTCTAACTACGAAGCACCGACCGTTCAGGAAATCGAAACCGCTTTATCTCACATCCCAAGCGACGACCGCGAAATCTGGTATCGCATGGCCTTTGCTATCCGCGATGAGCTGGGCGACGCTGGCTTTGATATTTGGGATCGTTGGAGCCAGTCATGCGAGAAATACAGCGCCAAAGAAGCACGCGCCACATGGAAATCCGCCAGTGGTCGCGGCGTTACCATCGCGTCGCTGTTCAAGATGGCGCGTGACTTCGGCTATCGTCGCAAAGGCAAGCCGGAATCTATCAGCGAGGAGAAATATCAGCAGCGCAAGCAGCAACGTGAAGCCGATGCCGCACGACGCGAAGCGGAACAGGCGGAAATGCACGCCAACGCGGCGGCACGCGCCAAACGCATCTATGACGCGGCAAAGCCTGCGCTGTTGCATCCATACGCCACGCGGAAAAACATTCCGCTGCGCGATGCTGTGCGCATTACCAGTTGGCAGCGTACCGACCCAGAAACGGGCGAGCGCATCACGATTGATAACGCACTGGTAATCCCTATCCGCACGCTGGAAAATCGCGGGCCGGTTTCGTTGCAGGCGTACTTCCCCAGTGCTGACAATCCGCTGAAACGCGACCGCGACTATCTGGCTGGCGGCGAAAAGTCTGGCGGTTTCTTTCCGCTGCTACCGCTCAAGAAAGACTATTCCGGTACTATCGTTATCTGCGAAGGCTGGGCGACCGGCGAAGCGATACACGCCGCGACAGGACATCAGGTTATCGTGGCGTTCGATGCGGGCAATCTGCAACCCGTCGCGGAAAGCATGCGCCAGGCTTATCCAGAGTGCGCCATCGTCATTGCTGCTGATGACGACAAATGGCACGAATCGCCACGCAAGCGCAACGCTGGATTGTGCTGCGCGGTAGAGGCTGCCGCCGTTGTAAACGGGCTGGTCGCCGCGCCGTGGTTTGCTGACGAATCGGAGCAGCCTACCGATTTCGACGACATGCGCCGGATTAACGGCGATGCCGACGTGGCGAACGCGATAAACAACCCGATCAAGCCGGACGCTATCGACACGCGAACAAACGTGCAAAGGAGGCCACCCGAGCCGGAGGCGCCAGCTGTCCCCGGAATCGCTGCGGTATCTGCCGCTACTGGTGGCTTCGACCTCGCCACGATTGACTGGTACAGCGAGTTTCCAGACATCACCGGCAAAGGAAAGCCACTGGAAACTATCAGCAACGCAGAGGAGGCATTGCGCCGCCTTGGCGTCACGGTGCGGTACAACGTCATCAGCAAGGACATTGAAATAATGATTCCAGGCGAAGGCTACAGCGTGGACAATGAAGCCAATGCCTCGCTTGCTTGGATTATGTCCGCGTTTGTTCGATTCGGAATTCCAACCGGCAAGCTGTCGGACTACCTGTGCAATATCGCTGACCGCAACCAATACAATCCCGTGGCAAACTGGATCACCAGCAAGCCGTGGGATGGACAGGAACGGCTCCATCTACTGCTGGACACCATAACGGCAGATGGCGAAGAGCCTGGCAACGCTATCTATCAGCTGAAAGTCGCCATGATTACACGCTGGATGATTTCCGCGTGTGCGGCTGCTTTCAATCCACAAGGCGTATCTGCCCACGGCGTTCTGGTGCTGCAAGGCGGCCAGTATCTCGGCAAGACGATGTGGTTTAAGTCGCTGGTGCCATCTGAGTTGCGCGTGATTCAGGACGGCCTATCGCTGCGGCCAGACGACCGCGACAGCGTGAAGCAGGCGGTTTCGTTATGGCTGGTCGAGCTTGGCGAGCTGGACGCCACATTTCGCAAGTCTGACATTGCCGCGCTCAAAGCATTTATCACCCGCGACCGCGACGTAATGCGGCGAGCGTATGCGCGGAATGAAAGCCAGTATGCGCGGCGCACGGTGTTTTTTGCGTCGGTGAACCCGCGCCAGTTTTTGCACGATCCCACGGGCAACCGGCGATATTGGACGATCAGCTGCGTGGGAATCAATCACAGCCACGGGCTGGACATGCAGCAAGTCTGGGCTGAGGTCTACGAACGGTTCTATCGCACTGGCGCCAGCTGGTTTCTGTCGCCGGAAGAGATGGCACTGCTGAACGACCACAACAAAGACCACGAGGTAATCGACCCCATTGAGGAGCGCGTGAATTCCAGGCTTGACTGGGATGAGCCACAGACGTTCTGGCAGTGGCGATCCGCCACGGATGTGATGCAGGATTTGGGTTTCGACCGGCCTACTAAGGCGGATGTGACACAGTGTAGTCAGCTGATTTCAAGCCGCAACGATGGGCAAAGGAAGAAAATCAAGGGAGCAAGGCTGCTTTTAGTGCCGCCGCTATTGCGACGATCTGACGTGTAACATTTTTACAACAGCCGCTAAAAAGCGGCTTTTTTGCCAAAAAGAGCATGACAACGTATTTGCATGCCCCCCATGCCCCCTAGTATGCCCCCCATTTTTTGAGAAAAAAAGCCTTATAAAACAGTGCTTTATAATCACTGGGGGGCATGGGGCATGAGGGGGCTATATATACAGACATTAGATGAAAAAAGTGGGGTATAACAGAATGTTTAAACACCTGTAAGCGCGTAAAAAAACGCGTAGACTATTAGGAAATGAATGCCCCCCATGCCCCCCAATTGGCAAAAAATGCCTGTTTTTCCTTTTAAATCATAAACTTAGCTGGGGGGCATGTTGTTTTTGGGTATGCCCCCCAATATTAGGTTGACACCACCCAGCCAAGCGTATACATTGGAGTTGTTACTGATGAGGAGATGCAAACATGACTGACAAATTTACGCCGGGGCCGTGGGTAGTGCAGGCCAAGTGCAATGCCGCAATAAATCGGCACCCTGCAATCATTTCTGATACTGGCGAGGTTGCTAAAGCATCGTGGCAAGGCGGCGAGATGATGACGCAAGCCAATGCGACACTGCTGGCAAGTGCACCTGATTTGCTGGCAGCATTGCAGGAGTTGCTTGAAGATGCAGATAGCTATGCTGCCGATGGAATTTACCCAAGTCCGCTGACGCGGTCGAAAGCCCGCGCCGCCATCGCCAAGGCAAGGGGGTTGTGATGACTAGGGATGATGTGATTCGGATGGCGCTGGAATGCGGATTGCTGGATGCAAGAGACGACACATTGCGCGATGATGGCATTGCGCAGTTTGTTGGCACGCTTACTGACTTCGCCGCACTGGTAGCCCAGCAAGAGCGTGAGGCGTGTGCGAAGGTGTGTGAACACTACGGCATGGCGCTGGACTATGGCGGAAATCAGTATTTCCGCAGCCATGAATGCTTGCAGGCTGCCAGCGCCATCCGCGCCCGAACCAATTCAACTGTCAAGCAATCCTTGACAGTTGCCGAGGCTGTGGCGGCAGAGCGCGAAGCCTGCCTAGCCGAGATCGAAACCGGAATTTGGATTGACATGACAACGGATGAAATCCTTGCGGCCATTGCTGATGCCATCCGTGCCAGAGGTTCAAAATGATGCGCTATGAAATCATCGACAACGACAGCGGCGAGGTGATCCGCCGTTGTCACACGAAGCCAGCGGTGCCAGCTGGTTGCCGGTTGCGGGTGTTGCCACGTGGCCAGACCGCATACGAAAAGGCGCGTGCCATTGGCGCGCAGTTTGCTGATAGTTTTCCGTTTTGAGGTGATAGATATGCTGAGTAAAGAACAGCTGGAACAATTCCGCGAAGCTGCCAGTGAGCGAATGGGCGGCGGCATGCTGAAATCCGAGCAGCGGCAGTTGCTGGAGCATGTGCAATACCTGGAGCTGCAATTGCGCGCCGCCAACACATTCTTGCAGGCCGAGACTGAGCGGGCGGATGCGAACGAGCAGGACAAGCGCCGGATTGATTTTTTGGAAGAGTGGGGCGGTCAGTGGGATAGAAGCTCAATGTCGCTATATGTATGCGATGTATTTTATGACAATGGCGGACTTAGAAGTGCGATCGATGATGCAATCTGCGCGGCATGTGCAAAAATTATCGCGGCATCGCCAATGGTTTCGAAACAGCTAGACCTTGATGCGCTGGCAGCCATCGGTGATCTGCCGTGCGGCGCTGCGTGTGATACAATCCAACCACTATCAACCAAGGAGTAAGCACCATGCCAGCGAAGAAAGACAAACAAGAATCCCCTGATCGTTCCAAAGACAAGAAGCAAGGCAAATGATTGATTCCGGCGAAATGGTGGCATGGTGCATAGCAGCTGCCATGCTACGCAGCAACAGGACTAGCGCAATAGCTGCCATTGCGGCATTGCAATATGCCTATGCTGTGACCTATACGCCGGATGAAATCTTTTACCAGACGGCGGCAGCGGTTGAGCTTGGCATTATCCTGTCAATGTATCTGCTGCCTGCCTCCAACTTCACAATACGCATAATGGGCATATCCGGCCTGTCTGTTGTATGCCACGCGCTTGCACACTTTGCCGTCATTCCGGTGCTGGTGTATGATTCAGCCATAGAAGCCCTTCTGGCTATTCAACCAATCACGATGCTACTGCCCGATGAGCTCAACACTAGACGCATTGCAGACATTATCAGCCGTGCTCTGGTTCGGCTTGATCGTGGTATTGGCTATCATCGCAATACGAAGGAAATGCCGTGAGCGACGCGAGCGCAGCAGTTCAGAGCGCAATTGAGCACACTCTGACAAATCCAAAAATTGCCACAGCCACTGCAAATGGTACTGTGGCTTCATCCATGTGGATGGTTTGGTCTTACATTGGCGAGCATGGCGTTTCCATTCTGTCCATCATGGCGACGGCGCTTGGTTGCGTACTGTCTGCGCTGATGATATGGGTGAACATCAGGAAAGACCGCCGCGATCAGCTTGAGCACGAAGTCAGGATGAAGAAGTCGCAATAAACCAACACCAGCCGTTTGGCTGGTTAGTTTTATGTTGACGGTTAGCTGAGTTGTGCATAGTATGGAATGACTTTAACGGGAGATTGATATGGACGTGAATAAGCAGTTGTTGGATGCAATTTCAAGCTTGATTGATGGCGGAGCGTTTGACTTGACGGATAGCCCAAAGTCTTTAGTTTCCAATCTTCGTCGAATTGTCAACGAGGCAAAAGCCATCGCCGCAGCCGAGCAGGCGCAGCATCACTGCAAAAACTGCGAAGGCGTTCAGCCTGAAACTTGCGTTTTTAATGCCGATCGGGCGCAGCAGGACGAGCCGGTGGCGTGGCACACCAACGACCCATGCGTAAGCGGCAAGCACATCGAAGCCATTGCTAAGGTCTGCAAAATAATCCCTTCGTACACGACGGCAGAGTACGTGGCTCGCATTGTGGGCTTTGGTCATGTGCTGCTTGCTGACAAGTCAGTACAGGAAGCATTTGTTCGCGCCAACTCTCACCTGCTGCGCACCGACCCTACCCAGCCGCCAGCCGTGGCCGTGCCGTATGGCTGGCACGCCGCAATGTCTTTTGCGCGCTCAGCACTGGCAGAGGCAATTCAGATTGCGCCACTGGATAGGCTTCCTCGCATGGCAGGTGCAGCGATGCAGCAGATTGACGCGCTGCTAGCCGACGCCAAAAAGCCATAGCCCCACAAAAAGTAAAAAACGCCGTGCTATGTCGCGGCGTTTTTTGTACAATTCAGTCGTAAATGACGAGGAATTGTCCAGATGGCAGGGAAGGGTAAACTATTCAGTGCAGACTATCAGCCAGACCGCAAGCCACGCGGCAAAGGATGGCGCACGAAGATTCTTGAGGCGCTGCAAGAGCAAGGGAAGACCGAAGAGGACTTTATCCGCTACGTGCTGACCCGTGCATTCAACCCCGACGACCCGCTTTCCGGCAAGCTGCTGGAGCTGGTGATTAACCGACTGTCGCCAATGCAAAAGGCCGTCATGCCTACCTATGGCTTCAAGTGGGAGGATGGCCTAACGCCAGTGCAAAAGGTTGACCGCATTATCGAGGCTGTGGCGAATGAGGAGCTTCCGGCTGATGTGGCAAACATGCTTGTGAGCATGATCAAGGACGGGCTGGTGATTCTGGAAACAACGGAGTTGGTGCAACGTCTGGAGGCTCTGGAAAGACTGCTGGCAGAGAAAACAGTGGTATAATGTGCACTACATCGGGGATAGGCCGGCCAGCCGACAAGCAGAGTTCATCGCCTGCTTCCCTGATTTCCTCCTGATGCCTCTGGATGAGAGATCAATCATGCACCTGCATATCATTTCACGCGCCGACGCCAAGCGCGCCGGACTCAAGTACTATTTCACTGGCAAGCCTTGCAAGCATGGGCATATTTCCGAGCGAAAATCTGTAAACGGTGATTGCTACGCCTGTTTTTTTGAAAAGATGTACTCATACAGGGATGAAGCTTTTTCCAAAAAAGCAGGATTGACACCTGCCGAGTATCGGCAAAGGCTACAAAACAGAAGGCTTGAAAAGATTGCTGGCATGAGTCATCCAGACTACATATCAAAACAAGATGCAATGCTTAGTGGTCAAGATACGTACTTTGACGCCGTGAAGTGCGCTCATGGTCATCTTTCGCCGCGATATGTAAGTACAGGAGCGTGCATTCAGTGCGGCAGGAATGAGTCAAGAAAAGCTTGGCGCACTGCGTATGCAAAAAACAACAGAGAGGCCATAAACAGAAATTGCAGGAATTGGTCAGCGAAGAACAAGGAAAAGATAAATTGCTCTGTCAGAAATAGAAGGGCGAGAATAAGAAAGAACGGCGGCACGCACAATGCTGGTGATATTTTGCGAATACTTGAATCGCAAAAGTTCAAATGCGCATCTTGCCAATGCTGTGTGGCGACTTCTTACCAAGTTGACCACATCATGCCGCTTGCTCTTGGCGGGTCAAATTCGCCTGACAACTTGCAAATACTTTGCCCAACATGCAACAAAAGAAAATCAGCAAAACACCCGATTGACTGGGCGCAAGAGAATGGACGGTTACTCTAGTGGGTAAAAAGCTATCAGTTAAGGCGATCGAAGAGCTAGAAAACAAGGTTAGCGCCTTTGCCGAAACAGAGGAATCAAGAAGAATCGCAGCACTCAAGCGTGAGCTTGAAGGCTCGTTTCTTCAATTCTCTTCCCACTTCTTTGAGTGGCGCACCGGCACGAAGATGATTATTGCCCCGCATCACCGGATCATCGCCAGCACCATCGAGCGCGTGATTTCCGGAGAGATAACGCGGCTTATCATCAACATTCCGCCAGGTTACACCAAGACAGAGCTTGCCGTGATTAGCCTTGTGGCGTATGGACTTGCGCTAAATCCGGCTGCCAAGTTCATGCACCTTTCGTACTCTGACAATCTGGCGCTGACAAATAGTGCCACGGCTCGAAACATCGTCAAGTCGTCAGAATATCAGTCCATGTGGCCAATGATCCTAAGCGATGATGCAGACGCCAAGGGGCTATGGCGCAATGCGCTTGGTGGCGGCTTGTTCGCCACGTCAAGCAAGGGTCAGGTAACGGGGAACAGAGCGGGAACTCTAGAAAGCGGCTGGACTGGCGCATTGATTATTGACGATCCAACCAAGCCAACATCAGCGGAATCTGACGTTCAGCGGGAAGAGGTCAACACGGTATTCTCCAACACGATCAAGTCGCGTCTGGCGCATGAAGATGTGCCCATGATCGTCATTCAACAACGCGTCCACCACCGCGACCTAACCGGGCACCTGCTGACGGGTGGTAGTGGTGAGAAATGGCACCACCTGAACCTGCCCGTCATCATTGACAATGCCGAGCCGTACCCAGACGAGTACACGCACGGAATCCCCATTGCGCACGGCCTGAGCAATGGCTGGCTGTGGGAGGCAAAGCACAGCGAGAAACACCGCGTGGCGCTGATGAGCCACCGCCGCACGTTTGAATCACAGTACATGCAAGCCCCGCGCCGTTTTGATGCTGAGGGCGCATTGTGGCGTGAGGAGTTGCTACAGCTTGCCCGTGCTAACCGATGGAGCGGCAGAAAGACGCGTACCGTGGTTGGCGTTGACCCTGCTGTGAGCAATGACGCATCCAGCGATGAGACAGGCATTGTCGTGGCCAGTGCATACGAAGGCGACCGCTACAGCGTTGATGGCGACTATTCCGGCAAGTACACGCCTGATGGCTGGGCGAAGGCGGCTATTCGCGCATACGACCAGCACGAAGCGGATGCAATCATCGTTGAGAAGAACCAAGGCGGCGCGATGGTAGAGCATACCTTGCGCTTGGCCGGCTTCCGTGGCCGCATCATCAACGTACACGCCAGCAAAGGGAAGTTTGCCCGTGCTGAACCTATCGCAGCGCTGTATGAGCAGGGGAAGGTATCGCACGCGCCTAGCGGGCTGTATAAGCTGGAGTCGCAGCTGCTTGAGTACGTTCCAGCAGACGCCAAGAAGTCGCCTGACCGCATGGATGCTATGGTGTGGGCGCTGACCGACCTTGCCCCGCTCGTGACAAGTCAATCCACCATCTTCCTAAAATCCCGCTGATGCACTTTTACCACACGTCACCCGCTGGCGTGCTGGTATTGGTTGACGCATGACGGCATGGTGCATATAGTTAGCGAACCAACCAAGGAGATATGCAAATGACCCAAGATCAAGACCGCATCGACGCCATGGAGCGCCTGTGCGAAGGCATGACAACCGCCGAGCTGCGCGACGCACCGTTTACCTATCAGTCGCTGTTGCAGATCGTGCAGAGGCGTGAGTTGCGCGAGTCGCTGACCGAGCGGCCAGAGGGGGTGTGATGGAACTTACATCGCTTGACGACTTTGCTTCGGTAAGGGTATGCCAAGGCAAAACGTTGCACGAGACGAGAAAGCAAGCCGAGACGGTCGCGGCACGGCGTATGCTGCTAAACGGCTTGCCGCTGTATGTTTACCAGTGCTCTGTTTGCTACGGGTGGCACTTGACCAAGCGGGAAAACTTCAGGGGCGTGCCTAGCATTAGAGTAGATCCAGCAAATCAAAAGAAAAAAGGCCCGCCACCTTTGGAAATTCCAGCCGGCACAAAATTTGGCCGGTTTACAGTGGGAGAGAAAATAAGTGCCAAGCCGGCAAAGTATGAATGCCGATGCGAATGCGGCAACGTAGAAAAACGTCGCAGTTCGGCAATCCTGAACCCTAATAATCGACACGACTGCTGCGCAGCATGTCAGTTCGTAATTTCGCAAGAAAAAGCAAAGGCGCGCGCGCGTCTAGGTGTTGATGTTGATAGCCGCACGCTGTTCTTGATTGCATTCAGGGGAGCATTGCTTACTGGCAGGCTTTGCAAAGGAAAGCCAGTGCTACGCATCGCATAACCCACAACCCGCCCCGCATGGCGGGTTTTTGCATGCCATGCTATGATTACTCCAATACTCATAGCTGGCCGCTATCATGCAAAACACCCGCGACATGCGATATCTATCGCGACTTTTCCCGCAGCTTGACGCAAAGCGCGGCGACCTCTATTGCCAGTTCGGCTACAAGAAGAACCCGACATTCCCCGACTACTACGCCGCATACAAGCGCCACCCAGCTGCAAAGGCTGCTATCGAGCGTCACATTGGCAAAGCCTGGGGCGAGTACCCGTGCATCAAAGAGCTGCGCGAAGGTGCAGACGTTGCCGACGACGACCAGCCGACGCCGTGGGAAAAGTCCGTTGCCGACCTGCTGCGCCCGCACTGGAAGAAGCTACAAGAAGCCGACCGGCGCAAGCTGATTGGCCGGTACTCGGCGGTTATCTTGCGCGTTGCGGATGGTCAGGACGTGTCGCAGCCGCTTGGCAATGGCAAGCTAGTGGACGTGATTCCTGTCTATGAGTCGCAGCTGCGCGTGACGGAGTGGGATAGCGACCTGAACAGCGACACCTTCGGATTGCCAGCTGCTTTCCAGTACAAAACCGCGCTACCGGAATCGCACGACGACACGCAAGGCCAGCCGGAAGAGTGGAAGGACGTGCATCCGTCGCGCGTGGTGGTGTATTCTGACGGCGACATGCGCGATATGTTCGAGGGCATTCCGCTGTTGGAGGCTGGCTTTAACCGGTTGTCTGACCTTGAGAAGATCACAGGCGGCAGTGCTGAGTCCTACCTGAAGAACTCAAGCCGCACTATCGTGTTTGAGTTTGACAAGGATTCGAACGTCGTTGATGCGGTGAAATCCGCACATGGCAATGACGCCAACGTGGCCGACGTTCTGGAAGAACAAGCCCGCGACCTGAACACAAGCATCGATTCGTCCGTGGTAATGCAAGGCGGCAAGCTGACCACGCTGCAAGTTACCGTTGCCGATCCTACCGGCCCATGGACTATCGCTGCGAATGAGTTCGCCGCCAGCGTGCAAATCCCGTTTACCATCCTGTTCGGCCAGCAGACAGGGCGCTTGGCGTCTGACCAAGATCAGGCCGATTGGGCGAAAACGGCCATGAGTCGCCAGAAAAACGGCATCAATCCGTTCATTGAAGAGTTCATCCGCCGCCTGATGCAGTGTGGCGCTATTCCGCCAATGCAGAATTTCTGCGTAGAGTGGGACGATCTGCTCGCCGCGTCTGACTCGCAAAAGCTGGACAATGCCGCGAAGATGGCGGCAATCAACGAGAGCGCATTCAAGGCAGGCGACGTGGCCACGTTTGACAGCAACGAAATCCGCACCGCTGGCGGGTTCGCGCCTCGTTCTGAGGCGGATATTGCCAGCATGCGAGAAGATGCGGCACCAGCCAAAGAGGTGCCGACAGATGGCGCAACTGTATAACGCAAAGAACAGCACGGCTCACGTCGTGCCAACGTCTGGTAGCTTTCTGACAGAACTCATGTCTGGCGATTGGGGATTGTGCCGCGCCTATGTTGAGTTCTACAGCGACGAAAAAGGAACCATAGTTGCCACGCCTACAGCTGGCACCGTGGTGCAGAGGGTGGTGCGCAATGCTGTGTGGCGGACGGCAGGGAAGTTTTTGAATAGGCTATTCTAGTTTGATAGTCGTTTGGTTTTTGCTATAATGCAGATGCCAAACTGATTTATCACCAAAACCTGCTGTACATACTCAACCCGTGGTGACGGGAGGTTTGGCGACCGAGTGTGTACAGCAGGTTTTTCTATTGGAAAAGCCACAATGAAGCCAAAGAACGGATACGTTTACGCACTACATGATAAAGACCGCAACATTACGAAGATCGGCAGGGGCGCTAACGCAGAAAAAAGGATAGCGGCACTGGTATCTCAAGGCGGAATTTTGAACTACGAAAGTTTCTAGGTGCTTACTGGAGACTACTGTTCTGTAGAGACAGCAAGCCACAAGGATATGGCTGAATTTAGGATAGCTGGAACTGAATGGTTCAATATCAGCCTTGATGAAGCTAAAGACGCAATTCATAGAAACGCGATTGCAATCGTAGATGATGTTGATAGTGTTGACATAGGTGGCCTTGTATTTTCGGCATTTGCCATTAAAGAAATATGCACGCAAAGTGGCGTGTCGGAAGATGCGGAAATTCTAGGTCAATCGGCTGGGCATGTTGATGGTGAGTTTTTGGTATTCAATCCATACATGGAAGTAATGGCACGCTACGGAAGCGCAGAAGAAATGATCATTGGCGAGTTCATGTCGCAGATGACTTTTTGCAGAGAGAATGACGAAGAATTTGATGGAATTGAGTATATATACTACAGGCACGCGGTGGATAAGCAATTGTTTGATGTAGTGTGCAAAGCTATCCGTGATGGCATTGCAGCCGATATGCCGTACAAGGACATTTTCCAGCTGTGCAAGAATCGGGTTATGTCGATTAGCCAGCAATTGCTGACGTAATGTAGCATTCCCGCCACGGTTCGCGCCGTGGTGGTGGTTTTAGGTTGACGGTTAAATGGTTGGCGTATAGCATGGATTGACGTTAACCAACAGGAGCAAACCAAATGACCGAACAGAAACATACGCCGGAGCCGTGGCACGCGCCAGGCATTGGTGAAGTGTGCGATGAATCAGGCCGGTGCATAGGCATTATGATTGACTACGCCAATGCCCGACGCGTAGCGGCATGCGTCAATGCGTGTGCTGGAATTAGGACTGAGGCACTGGAGCGAAGAGTCCATATGCTGCAAGCTGGCGATGATGAAATTGCATCATTGCGACAACAGCGCGACCAGCTGCGGGCGGCTTTGGAGGCCATGCTGGAGATTCACGGCGTAACTCAAAAATACGCAGATACCCACATTTACATTCCGCAATCATGGGTAGAGGTTTCAGATATTGCCCGCGCTGCACTGGCCGCAACGGAGGGTAGCTAGCATGCCACGCAAGGTATTCGCCCATCGCTACAAGTACAGCCACGAAAAGCGCCGCAAGCAGCTGCGCAAAGCGTGCAAGGATGGCATTGTCACAATGCTGGAATCTTCGCCTGATGGCTTTTTGTACCAAGTGCCGGACGACTTTGGCGTTTACGGCACAGGAAAGAACCAGCGTAAGCGCGTATAACCTCAAGCCGCACATGCGGCTTTTTTGGTAAGATGAGATGACATATCAGCAAATGAATTACCCAGCACAAAAGCGACAGCACATAACTGACTGGCAGGTGTGCAAGGCTTATGCCGACTTTGCGGAGCATGGCAATCCACTGCCGACAGATAGAATTGCTCAAGCGACAGGCGCGGCTGATAAGGTTGTGATGGCAGCCATAAACAGAGCAGCACAGCGAGGCTTGATTGACTGCGGCGTGTCGTTGCGCACGGGATGGCTAACTGATGCTGGCGTGCGTATTTTGAAGGAATGAAGCCATGAAAACACCACAACAATTGCGCCAGTGGGTGCGTGAGCGTGAAGAGGTTGCGCTAGAGGAAAGGCGCAAAGAGGAAGCCAAGGAAATGGCAAAAGAAGGCGAATTCCAGCGGTGGCTTTACATAGTTACCACATCGCCAAGCGAGAAAGAAGTGGACGCAGCGATTAGTATGGCAGAGCATGAATTTATTCATGGCAGCATTGATCGGCATCACGTTGATTGCTTGAAAGGCTTTGCGGCTCAGCAAAAAGGAAAGATTGCCAGCGGCGATGTTGAGCAACGCCCTAGCAATGCATGGTTTGATCGTATGCAACCAGCCGAGCAGTTTCTTTTCGTTGCTGGCTCCATTGCCGTATTCACGTTTGCCGCCATGTTTGCCTTGGGTGTATTTCTTTCGGTGACTTCCTGATGGCTACTCAATACAAACGCATCAAAAACCCCCTAGTCCCCAAATCCCGCACCAACCCAACCGGTACAAACCGCATCCTATCCGCCGCCGACAAAGACATATCGGCACGATACAAGCGGATCACCGAACGCGTTCTGTCGTGGTTCGATAGCGTGCCGTGGCTTGCATTCAACGCAGATGGCGCTTACGTCTTCCCCGCCTCTAGGATGGAAGAGCTTAGGGCTATATTGGCCGAAATCACCACCAGCGAGCTAGTAGACGGCCAGCCGCTCACATTTTTCTTCGCCGAATATGAAGACGACTCCGCACGCCTAGGGCTGGCACAAGCATCGGCCAATCTATCGGCAATGTCTGCCACCTATGCCGTAGCGCGGCCAATGTATGCAGTAATGGCCACCGACGCATACCGCAACCGCGTGGCAATGGCGAAGCAGCGCAGTTACACGCACTTTACCGGCCTGTCTGATGCGCTACAGGCCGACCTGGCGCAAGTCATCGCCTACGGCATCCAGAACGGGCAGAATCCGCGTGCATTGGCTGGTGTTATTCGTGACAGGCTGGGCGTGTCTGAGAGTCGGGCGCGGATGTATGCGCAATCCGAGATACCTGGCACGCTGCGCGATGTGACCTTGGCGGAAGGTGACGACGCAGCCGAGGCGCTGGGGATTGAGATCAAATATCTGTGGACTTCGGCGTTGATTCCGACGACTCGCCCATGGCATGCGTCTAGGCACGGGCGGCTGTACACGTCAGAAGAGATTCGCACGTTCTACAGCAAGGGCGGGGAGCGCTACAACTGCTTATGCGCGGCCACTGCCGTACTAATCGAAGACGGCGTGCCGCAGCTAACCCAAAAGCTCAAAGCAACGTATGTTGCCGAAAAGACACAATGGGAACAGGCTCACGGTTGACGCCGTGGCGGTGGGTGTTTATAGTTTCATGACGTTAACTGATGGGGGTTTGAGAGATGGAAAAAGATACTGGTGGTCTGGCATTTCCTTTGGTTGGATCGCTGATGGAAATTCAAGAGGCCGGCATGACGTTGCGCGACTACTTCGCGGCGAAGGCATTGCAGGGGCTTATTTCGTCTGACGTTCAGGCGACAATGGATGAGTTTGCATCTCACGCATACGCCATGGCAGACGCTATGCTTCGCGCTAGGGGGTGAAAATGATTAAAAACTGCACGAAATGTGGCGTTGAGACTGAGTTCAGCGAAACACATAACAGTCGTCAAGGTTATTGGTGCAAGCCGTGCCGAAGCCGTGCATCTGTTGAGTCCGCAGCAAAAAACAGAGAAACCAAGAGAAAAAACAACAACGCATATCACTCTCGAATCTCAGGAAAAAGATCGGCAGCGACTGCGGCTTGGCGGGCAAGCCACCCAGAAAAGAAAGCGGCGCACCAAGCAGTTCAAACGGCGGTTCGTAATGGATCGCTTGTTAAAAAGCCTTGCGAGGTTTGCGGTTCTGTGAACAGAATACATGCACACCACGATGATTACTCAAGGCCACTGGATGTAAATTGGCTTTGCCACTCTCACCACATGGAGCGTCACGCCATGCTGAAAGCCCGCAATGCGTAACAAGGAGATTGACATGGAAAATGCAAAATACCTGCAAGTTTTTGCCGATGTTCGCTATTGGGATGATGCCAAAGTAAATGGTGTTGAAGATGTTGATGGAAAGCTTATCCCTTTCAAGAAAGGCAATACTTGGCAGCCTGTAATACGCCTTGATGACGGCCAAATTGTTGACTGGCCGGAAGGCACCGCTGCAAACATACATTACAAAGTATGCGATGCTGGGGAATACTTCCTAGCCGACGCTGACTATCAAAGCATTGCTAAGTACGCAGACTACTATGTTCCTGACGACCTGCTTTGCATTGGCGATACCGGCTATGGCGACTACATCATCATGAAGGTTGGAGCTGATGGAAAAATTATCGGATGGAGCAAGCCATGCATTGATCCTGATGAATGGGAATCTACTGATGCGTAACCTCCTCTACCGCCTCGCCTCACTGCTAGGCGACCTGAACGCCATCAAGCGCGGGACTGTGGTGCAAAGGGTGGTGCGTAAAACCATATGGAAACTTTTTTCGATGGTGATGAAGTGAGACAAGATGACTTGATGAGATACGATCCAGCCACTGGTGAAGAAAAGCCATATCCATCGCACGCTGAGCAATACCGCATTTACCACGGCAGCATTGCATGGCTTTACAACCCGTGGACGGGTCAGCCGCGAGACCCGCGTGATATTGGGTCAGACTGTTTTGGATATTTGGTGCAGCCAACATAACAACCACAACCCGCCCCACGCGGGTTTTTTCACGCCTACAACATAGCAAAAACCTATGTGCTATACTTGCACCATAGCAAAACATGATGGTGCAACCATGCGCGTCAATATACTGTCGGCGGTAAACTCCGCCAAGATCAGCAAGTCGGGCGACACGTACACAATCCGCGACGTGGTGCCGATTGTTGACGATATCGTAATGAACGGTGTCGCCTATCCGGCACTTGAGATTGCCAAATCCTATCAATCACTGAACAACACCGCAGCACCTGCTGGCCATCCCAAGGATGCAAACGGCAATTTCGTCTCCGCCGCCGACGCCGTAGCCATGCAGCAATACTGGGTAGGCGCTGCCGTTACCAATGCGCGCAAAGATGGTGAGCAAGTGCTGGTGGATATCACCGTCAATGCCAACCAGGCTGCCGCGATGGATGCTGGCAAACGCCTGCTGGAACGTCTAGACGCTGCCATTGCTGGCAATGCTGGCGAACCAATCCACGTCAGTACCGGCGTTTTCCTGCGCAAGAAAGCGGCCAAAGGCACCAGCAAAGGCAAGGCGTACAACGCAATCGCCTCCGACATGACCTTTGACCACCTCGCCATTCTGCTGGACGAAACTGGCGCAGGCACGCCTGAGGAAGGCGTCGGCATGTGGCTGAATCAGGCTGGCGAGAGCGAGCCAGTGTTTGCGGTGAATCTGGAAGTGAACAGCGAGAGCGAGCTTTCATTTCGCGAGATCGAGCAAAAGCTGTGGGAAATCGTCCGCGAAAAATTCCCGTCCGGTGACACTTGGATTGCTGATGTCTATCAAAAAGCATTCGTCTATCGCCTTGGCGATAGCTTTTACAAATCTGATTACTACATTGATAGCGAAAATGTTGTATCATTAGTGGGCGATCCGCAGCAAGTCGAGCGGAAAACCGAGTACGAAACCGTTTCTAACCGCGAGGAATCATCTCAGATGAAAGACGCAATCATTGCCGCCCTGAATGCGGCAGGCATTAGCCACGAAGGGCGCAGTGACGCTGACGTTCTCGCGGCTTACAACGCGCTGCAACGCAAAGAGCTGGAGCAGCAAGTCAACACCTTGACCGAGAAAATCGTCGGCATGGAAGCCAACGAAAAGCAGCGCATCGAAGGCGAGAAGAAAGCTATTGCCGACAAGCTGGCCACCAACTCGGCACTGACTGCCGAAGAGTGGATGGTTTTCCCGCTGGAAAAACTGCAAGAGAAGCTGGCCGCGAATTCCGGCAAGGCTGCCCCCGTCGTTGTTGGCAACGCTGCCGACAAGGCCAATGCTGACCAGTTTGCTGGCTACAGCTTCTAAGAGGACTGAATCATGCCGCGTTACAACCGCATCAACCTTGACGGCAAATCCGTTACCCGTACCGCACTGACTGGCGCAGCACTGCTGCCTGGCACCATCTGCAAGCTGAACGCCTCCGGCGCTTTCGTCGTGCATGCCACCGCAGGCAAGAAGCAAGACTTCATCTACGTGCTGAACGTAGACACCCTGCAAGGCAAGAAGATCACCGAAACCGTAGCATCCGGCGACACTGGCCTTGGCGAATTTGCCGAGACTGGCCGCGAAGTTGCTGCACTGGTGGTCGCTTCCGCCGTGCTGAAAATCGACACCCCGCTGACCAGTGACGGCGCAGGCAAGCTGAAGATTGCCACGCTGGGCACTGACGAAGTTATCGCCTACTCGAAAGAAACCTTCACCGTCGGCGCCACTGCCGATCTGGTGCGCGTTCGCTTCGCTTAATCGAGGAACAAAACATGTTCGTATTTGACCCGAAGAACTTCAGCAAGGACTCGAAAGAGTACAACGCGAACCACGCCAGCCAGTTTTCGCTGCTGCTGAACCAGCGCCGCGTTGGTGCTATCGCTGAAAAGCAGATCGTTGACCGTTTCGGCATGGCCATGAACTCGCAAGACCGCGATCTGGCCGAAGGCTTTGCACTGGAAGGCAACGCCGGCAAGCCAGGTCTGGATTTCTGGCGCGAAACTGACCGCACCACCTTGCGCGTGCGTGACAACGATCAAGGCCGCGAATTCCTGACTGACCTGATGGGCATTGCTACCCCGCTGAACATCGGCAAGACCAGTCGCGCCTACGCCGTCGGCACTGATCTGGATCAATCTGTGCAGCGTTCCATGGATTTCCAAGTGCCGTTTGGTCAAGACCACAACGAAATCCAGTACGACAGCGACCCGATTCCGGCGTTTACCGCTGGCTACGGCGTGAACTTCCGCAAAGCGCAGGGCGGCCTGTCCGAGGGTATCGACTACGCTACCGAAGCGCAGGCGCTGAAAATGAAGTGGGTAATGTCCAACGTTGCCGACTACATGCTGAACGGCGATGCCAACATCAAGGCAGACGGCGCTACCGGCCAGGGCATCAAGAACCACCGCAACACCAAGAAAATCAACTTGGGCGCGGCTGGCTTCAACATCGACCTGACCGCAGACGCCACCACGAACGACAACATCGTTAAGTTCTGGCAGCGTGATTTCATCAAGCGGCTGGACGACAACTATCTGGACAAGGTAGACGTTGTTTGGGTTTCGCCGGAAATGATGCGCCGCCTGAGCCTGGTTTACTCGGCAAGCGGTGGCTTCAAAGAAGGCACCCTGATGGACTACGTACTGCGCTACACCATGGGCCGCGTTGGCGAGTTCCGCCAAACCTTCAAGCTGTCCGGCAACGAGTTCTTCTGCTACCGTCGCAGCCAAGACTACATTACCCCGCTGGTAGGTGCCGCCCTGTCCGTGGTTCCGGTTCCGCGTAACATGCCGATCGAGAACTACAACTTCATGATCTACGGCGCGATGGGCCTGCAAGTGAAGGCCGACGTAAACGGTCGCGGCGGCGTGTTCTACGCTGGCAACCTGGGGTAATTTGATATGGTAAAAGTTCGAGTAGTGAAGCCTTGGGATTTCAGCGTCAAAGTTGGCGATGAGTTGACTTTTGAGTTCTTGCACTCTGCACTTGCTTCCCACGTTGTAGTAATTGGCGAAGATCAAGACGCGGAGGCAGAACATGGGGAAGATGAGCTAGAAGTCGCCACCCCCGAACCGGCCAGACGCGGCAGACCGCCAAAACAACAGGAAGAATGAACAAAGCCCCCGATTGGGGGCTTTTTTGTTAGCTACGTAGCAATGTAATGGTTGCCATAAACCAAGAAGCAAATACACCTAGTCCGTTTTCTCGCCAGTAGTCGTAGCAATGTCGCCAGCTGCGGAACTCCATTACTTGCCACCTCCCGCCAACGCCTCAGCCTTCAGCGCCGCATAAGCCACGCAATCCAGTGCGCTGTCGGCGTGGAAATCGGCGCATTGCCATTGCCGAACGTCTTTCACCAGCTGTAGCACCAGATACACCTCAGCGTCAGTGATATGCTTGCCAGTGATGGCATTAAACGCCACAGCAACGGCCGCTGCGCTGCGCTCGCCTTCCGGCTTGTCGTAGTCCTTGCCGCGCTGGGTGAGCGTGGATAGGGCGGATTGGAGGAACTCAGGGGCGGATTTCGGCGCATCGATGCCCAGATCGACCGTTGCGCGAACATCGGCTGGCGTGATGTGGCGGATTTCCGTGTCAATTTCTTTCGGCTGGTGAAGGCGGTAAGTAGTGATGTCTGCGGGAGCATCATTATCTGCCCAATCAATTGCACTCATGCGACGGCTATGGCCAGAATATTCGCCAGCAGGAATGCCTATTTCTTCATGGCCATTGCGATACCGCACATCCACCAGCGTACCCTTCGGCACAGGGCACTCCCCGCCTTTCCACTCAATCCACTCGCCCGCCACATGCTGCACCGGCTCAGGAATGCCGACTTCTTCGGCTTGCAGTTCGATTGCGGTTTTTTGTGGGATGGGGGCGAGGCGATGCCAAGCCGCGCAACGAGGCTCGCCATTGCTGTCGTTAAAAAGTGGCGTAGCAGTGCCGTCATCCCGCAAAAGCGAAAGAACTTCTCCAGCAGAGACGGAGTGATGATCTTTTGAAATCATAACAAACCGATCCCCAACCTTCGCGCCAATATCCTTGGCGGTAGTGCCTTCTGGAAAGCCCTTGCTGTAGTCTGGCTTGGCAGGCTCGGCGGCTGGTTCGGATGGCAAAATTCGATAAGCCATCACGTCACCCTTAGAATCGTCGGAAGTGTTGAAATGCATGGGCTGTAGCCATTCATGCTCCCCAACAATGCCAGAAAACACAGTGCCATCGCGCTGCCTTGCTTCAATCCATACGCCAACATGCAATGCTTTTGGAAAGTTGTTGGTGCGGATTTTGTTACGTTTCCACTCGCTCATTTCTCATTACCTCTCTCGCCAGTTCGTCAAAATCTGCCACCACATTGGCGGCTTTGTCTAAGAATGCTTGGCCTTGCTTTGTGATGCCGGCAAAACGCTTGATGTGCTGGTTGCCACCACGCACAAACACGTCATAGCCTAGTTCTTGCTCAAGTGCCGTGATTGCCTTTGATAATGCTGGCTGCGTTACATGGCATAGCTCGGCTGCTTTCTTGAAGTGCTTTGCCTTGCCAAGTGCAAGCGCGTATTTCAGTTGTGTGATTGAAGCCATTTCATTTCCCTCGTTAGATGAAATCATCTTATCTAATTGAGAGATTATCCGATAGTTGATTGTTGCTATAATCACCACATACAAAATAGGCACACACTATGATTACCACCGACCAGCTAACCGAGTACTTGACGCAGCTTGGCATCAGCGTGCCATCGTTCATGCTGCAAGCCATCGTTGACAAGGCCAACAGCGTGCAAGCATGCCTTGACGGTGCGGGCTATAGCGATGCTGACAAGCTGCTGATTCAGATGTACGCCGCCGCGATCATGGCGAACGACACGGGCGGCAGGCGCGTTAAATCGCAATCTGCGCCATCTGGTGCTAGCCAGTCATACGAATACGGCGCAACGCTGACCAATGATTTGCGCTCGAAACTGGCGCAGCTTGATACGTCCGGCTGCACTGCGGCGCTGATTTCGTCCGGCACTGGCGCTTTCTTGAAAGTCATACGATGAGCTTCGCCAGATTCTCATACACCGGCAAGGCCACGATCTGGCGTGCTACTGGCCGCGACGATAAAACCGGCAAGCTGACGTTTGCGCCACCGGAAGTAATCGCCTGTGACTATGGCGCGAAGAAAGAGCAGCGCACCGACGATAAAGGTGTCGAGTTCGTCAGCCGCATGCAGATTTACACCGAGTATAGCCAGGCGCAGATGGGTGATTACGTGCTGATTGGC
>JACCDZ010357615.1_pt1 | contig 47963 bp, 44 predicted proteins | sample 7449551 | NCBI WGS metagenome assembly JACCDZ01 (sample SAMN15323452, study PRJNA562643) | freshwater metagenome | isolation source: river surface water | place: USA:Blue River Watershed | collected 2017-08-18
CTTTTGGTAGCGCTTTTATGGCTTCGGTTAGTTTTAATTTTTCGATTAAATCAAAAACCATTTCCATTTTAATTTCTGGATTATTACAAGTGATATTCTCTAAAATTGTACCTTCAAAAGGCATTTCCTGAGCTGTAATAATTCCTATTTTAGAGCGATATTCATCTGAAGAATATTTTTTATAATTGGTATTATTGATAAAAATACTTCCCGATGTTGGTTCAATTAATCGCGCTAACAAACGAATTAAAGTTGTTTTTCCAGAACCATTTTCACCTAAAATTAAGGTGTGTTGTTTTGGTTCAATCGATAAATTAATGTTTTTTAGTATTTCTTTATCGGATTTTGGATATGAAAAAGAAACGTTTTCTGTTTCAATCGTTATTTTGTTTTTATCGACTAAATAATTTGAGTTTTGAACATCTTCTTCTAACTCCATATCCACAACCGAACCTAATTTCTCTAAAGATGTTAATACGTCGTAAAACAATTCTAATCCAGAAAACAGTTTTTCAACCGCTGCAATAATACTCAAAATGATAATTTCAGCTGCAACGAATTGCCCAATATTCATTTGTTGATTGATTACTAATAACCCTCCAATTATTAATAGACCAGCAGTGATTAAAATTTTAAAACCCGTTAGTTGAACAAATTGCTTCATTAAAACCTGAAAATGATTTTCACGTTGTTTCAGATATTCATTAACCAATTTGTCGTTTTTGTGTAGCGAATAATTAAAAATAGAATTGCTTTTAAAACTCAAATGATTTCTGGCAATTTCTTGTAACCAATGTGCAATTTTGTATTTGTACTTCGATTCTTTTAAACTGGTTTCTAATCCTATATTGAAGTTGATTTTGAAAATCAAATACAATAATATCAAAAGTATAAGGCCAAAAAAGATAAAAAAGGAATGATATAAAGAAAGTAGAATAATACCGAAAAAGATTTGTAACGCAGCACCAGAAATATCTAATAAAAGTTTAGTAAATCCTTTTTGAACTGTTAACGTATCAAAAAATCGATTCGCTAATTCTGGTGGATATTGATTGTGTAATTCATTGAATTTTATTTTTGGAAAACGATATGCAAATTCAAATGACGAGCGCACAAATATTTTTTGCTGTAAGTTCTCTGTGATTCGAAATTGCATTATTTTTAACAAACCTACAAAGGCTACACCAACAACTACAATAACAACTAAGATTATCCAAGAAGTGCTAACTTTTCCAGCCTGAATAAAGTTGATAATTGATTGAATTCCCAAAGGCAACGACAAACTGATTAATCCAGCGATAATAGAATACAAGAAGATTTGATAAATGTCTTGTTTGTCGATTAAGATGAGGTTTTTGAATCTTTTTAATGGTGTCATAGTAGTATTTTTTTAGCCATATCTGTGTAGAATTCGGTTGCGCATTCTTTCTCAGATAAGTTGGTAATAGTTTTTAAATGATTTTTTAAAAAATGTTGATGCAGCGCTCCTTCTACAATGTTTGAAGCTAAACTTTTTGCGTAAGGATATTCTGGATTCACTTCTTTTATAATATCAATTATGCGATTGATAACTCTTTTATATACTAAGAAAAAACCTTCTTTGTTTTCGTTGTCAACTTCTTTAGTCATTAAGGTTTTTGTAAATTCCTCAACGATAATTCGGCTTAAAATTTCTTCATTGATATAAGGAGTTGCATTATCGTCTGCTACATTTTCGGTAACTAGTTTAATTGCTTTTTCCAATTTTTCTATCGGATTTGAAACATTTGTAGTAGCAAACGCCATTCGATATTCTATCCAAGACCAATACCATGAAGTTAGATAAACCAATAGTTTATGCTTGTTTTCAAAATAACGATAAATTGAACTTTCATTAGACTGAATTTTCTCACCTAATTTTTTAAAAGTAAATGCTTCAAAGCCAATTTCATCAATTAGTATAATGCTATTTTTTAGGATATTAAGTCCTAATTCTGAAGTTTCAGGATCTTTAACATATAACTTTTCGTTAATGGTTATTTTTAAATTTGATAGTAAATTTTGCATAACATAATATTTATGAATGCAAATATAATAGTAATACTATTAATTTATAAAAGTTTAACTTTTAATTTACATTTGTTGAATAAAAAAAAGAGATTCAAGTTAATGAATCTCTTTTTTAAATTTATTTGAGTCGTTATTTATAATAATGATTTACAAGTCATTACTGCTGGTTTTTCAATTCCCATTAAATCTAAAATAGTAGGAGCGATGTCGCCCAAAACACCATTTTGAATATTTTTTAATTCTTTATCAACTAAAATAATTGGAACTGGATTTGTTGTGTGTGCTGTATTTGGCGAACCATCTGGATTAATCATCGTTTCGCAATTTCCATGGTCGGCGATGATTATTGTGGTGTAATTGTTTTCTAAAGCGGTTTCAACCACTTCTTTTACGCAAACATCAACGGCTTCGCAAGCTTTAATTGCGGCTTCCATTACGCCTGTGTGACCCACCATATCACCATTGGCAAAGTTTAAACAAACAAAATCGACTTCACCTTTTTTAAGTTCTTCAACTAAAGCATCTTTTAGTTCGTAGGCACTCATTTCGGGTTGTAAATCGTAAGTGGCTACTTTTGGAGAATTTTTCAAAATACGCGTTTCGCCTACAAAAGGTTCTTCTCTTCCGCCAGAAAAGAAAAAGGTTACGTGAGGATATTTCTCGGTTTCGGCAATACGAATTTGTTTTTTATTGGCTTTTTCTAACACTTCACCAAGTGTTTCTGTGATGTTGTCTTTGTCGTAAATTACGTGGACATTTTCATAGGTTTCATCGTAATTGGTCATCGTTACATAATACAAATTCAGTTTGTGCATGTTGAATTCGTGGAAGTCTTTTTGCGATAAAACTTCGGTTAATTCTCTTCCTCTATCGGTTCTGAAATTGAAGAAAATCACCACATCACCTTCTTGAATTTTCGCAACTGGATTGTTGTTTTCATCCACCATCACAATCGGTTGAATAAATTCGTCGGTTACATTATTTGCATAACTTTCGTTGATAGTCATAACCGCATTTTTTGAGTGATTTCCTTCTGCATTTACTACTAAATCGTAAGCTAATTTCACTCTTTCCCAACGTTTATCTCTGTCCATTGCGTAGTATCTTCCAATTACAGAAGCTAATTTGGCATTGGTATTTTGAAGATAATTTTCTAAATCAGAAATGTATTTCGCTCCCGATTTCGGATCCACATCACGACCATCAGTAAAGGCATGAACAAACATTTTTTGAACACCACTTTCTTGAGCAGCATCAATTAAACCTCTTAAATGTGATGTATGCGAATGCACACCTCCATCGGAAACCAATCCTAAGAAATGGATGGCTTTGTTGTTCTTTTTGGCATAATCAAAAGCATTTACAAGTGGTTTTTCTTGACTCATGGTTTTGTGTTCAACCGCTAAATTTAGTTTGGCTAAATCTTGGTAAACGATTCTTCCAGCGCCAAGGTTCATATGACCTACTTCAGAATTTCCCATCTGACCTTCGGGTAAACCTACGTTTAAACCATCGGTTCTTAATTGGGCATTTGGGTATTTGGTATATAAACTATCAATAAAAGGAGTGTTGGCGTTGTCTATTGCAGAAACTTTTGGGTCGGGCGATTTTCCCCAACCGTCCAATATCATTAAAATTACTTTTTTGTTCATTTTTGTGTGTTTGTACAAAGATAAACAATTGGTAAATTTCTAATTGAAAAAGTAACTTAAAATTACGAAAACGATTAAGTGATTTATCCTTTTCTAATCCAGTTTTTAGCTTGATTGTAATCGATGAAATAACGAACGCTTATTGATAAAATATGATTCAAATTGTCCTGTAATAAACTAGAGAAATTCGAATTGAAATTTTTATTAATAGTTCTGTCAAAAGTTGCAGCATTATTTCGGTATAAAATCGACATTTGACTTCCTGGAGCAAACCACCATGAATAACTTAAATCTAAATTCCAAGTACTAAAGTTTGAGTTTTTATTGCCTGTATAAGTGGTGTTTAGCGCTAAACTTCCATCTTCATTTAAGTTGTTGATTTTATTATTTTCGGCCAAAGACCAATAATGTCTAACCGATAAATTAAAATTCATCACGCTGCTTACCGAAAATTTACTCGATATTGAATTGGTATAAGTATCTCTATTTCTTCTAGCAAAAATGATATTTGAATCTTCAAAATCAATAAAACCAATGTCATTTTGTTGTCTGAAATAATCAAAACTGTATGATAAGGAAAATTTGTCGTTAAATCGATATCTTGGACTAATATTTATCCCTGCTTCATATCTGTTTTGCTTTATAACGTGGGTTATATAGGGATTGATGTCTAAAGCAAATTTATAATTGTAATTCGATGAAAAATATAAAAATCCACCAACATTTGTAGGATTTACGAAATACCTATCAGCAACACGCGGTTCGTAATAATCGTAATTTTTGAAAGGGTTAAAGTTAATTCCTGCACCAAAATAATGATTTTTCTTGTTTGTAGAATTTAAGTTAACATTGAAATTACTAGCTTGAATTTGGTTTGTAGGCGTATAGAATTCAAAGTAAGAATTTAGGTTAATTCTAAAGGTGTTGAAAGTTTTATTTGGGTTTAGGATACGAAAGTTGGTGTTTCCAGAAAACGAATAATAATTGGTTCTGAAATTAATTCCTAAATCGTTGATTTCAAAATCTTTTGACATGTATTCGCCTCCGAAACTATATCTGAATTTTCCGTTTGTTTCTGCAAAATATAACGATGCGTTATAACCGTTTTTATTTTCAACATCATTAATACTACTTGATTTTAATCCTCCAGAAAGATTGTATGTATTGGTTTTATTATTCAAATCAAATAATAATCCAGTTACGTTGGCATCTCTAAAACTTCCGTTTCGTGTAACATTTGTGTTGATGAAAGTTACCGATGAATTTTGATTAAATCGTTGATCAAAAACCATTACGTTGTAATTTGTCAAAGGCGAAACTTCAATTTGTCTTGAATTATCATTATCGTCATTTGAAACCGTAGCCATTGTTTTTTCAGTGATTGCATTAAGAAAACCAATTCCTAAACCATCTTTATCACGCCCCGAAATTTTCATTGCATTTAATAAATTTACAGCTCCGGGATACGCTACCGATTCATTTGCAGCTATGTTTAAATTCAAATCTGGGGTTTGTCCAATTCTTCTCGAGTACAATAAATTCCCTTTACTAAATAAGTCAGTTCCTTCTGTAAAGAAAGGTCGGTTTTCGTTAAATTGTTGTTCGAATGGTCCTAAATTCAAAACTACATTATCAAATTTAGTTTGACCAAAATCGGGAACTAAAATCGCATCTAATGTGAAAGCATCATTAATTCCATATTTAACATCTAATCCGCCTTTTAATTCGCCTTTGGTTTTTTGAGCATCACTTCCTGAAAGATAAAAGGAAGAATAAGGTATTAAGAACAATCGGGTAGGGGTTTTGATGTTTTCGATTCCAGTTAAAATTCCGGCTTGTTGCGAAATGGCTCCAATTTTATTATCAATAGGACTCCAAGTGTATTTTTGACGTTCTCTTCTAACTTCTCTAAAAAAGTTAAGTCCCCAAGTTTGTTTGTCTTTTTCAGGAAAACGTAATGCGGCGTATGGAATTTTCATTTCAACCACATAACCAAAATCGGTAATTTTTGCATTGCTTTCCCAAATGGCATTCCAAGAACCATCTTCACCTTCCGCAGAAGTAAAGTTGGTGTCGATTTGTCCGTTGGCAGCAGTAACGAAAAATCTAAATTCTTGCTGACCATCGTTGTAACCATTTATAAAAATCCCAAAAAAATCCGAGGTTCCTAGTTCGTCTCTCTCTACTAACTCTTTTAAAATTTTCTCTGGATTTGGATCGAATAATTTTGCTCCTACATATATTGCATTATCAGAGTACAGTATTTTAACTTCGGTTTTAAATTCTTCGGGAATAGGTGTGCCGTTTTTAGGTTCTAAAGAAACAAAGTCTGTTGCAATTTCAGCATCTTTCCAAGAAGCCTCGTTTAATTCAGCATCAATTGAAATGTTTTCAGTTGTTTTCTTTGTAGATACACTTTTTTTTGTTTGTGAAAACGACAAAAGAAAGCTTGTTAAGGAAATGAATATAGTGATGCCGAATTTGTTTGTCATGTAATAAATTTTGATTGCAAAAATATTGTATTACCTTAATATGTCTATTTTTTTTATATAATGTTTAACTTTTGTGAGAATAATCGACTAAAGGTTAAAATTTTCGATAAAAAACACTTGATAGTTTGTAGGTTTAAAAATAATAAATATATTTGACCCATTACAATAATAATACAACTGCAAGATTAACAATGATTTACAGATTTTTACCCCTAATTTTATTTTTTGTTTTTTCGTTTAAGCCTTTAAATACAGCAGAAAATACTAAGAATGAAGTTAAATCTACTGATCCAAAATTAATTGCCGCAAATGCGAAAGCAACTTTTGAAGCTAAAACAAAATCATTTTATTCAGTGATTGATGGAAATGGTTTTTCTTTACCTTCTTTTGAAAGTTTCATTGCTGCTTTTGAAGGATATGAGCAATTAAAGCAATTGGGAAAAATTCAAAATGAAATTTTAACTATAGTTGATTTTAGTTTGTCCTCATCTCAAGAAAGAATGTGGGTTGTTGATATGAAAACCCAAAAAGTAATTTTAAAATCGTTAGTTTCTCACGGTAGAAATTCGGGTTCTGAATATGCAACTGATTTTTCTAATGCAAGCGAATCTTTCAAAAGTAGTTTGGGGTTTTATGTAACAGGAGAAACTTACACTGGCAAACACGGTTTGTCTTTACGTTTAGACGGAATGGAATATGGAATTAACGACAACGCTAGAAATAGAGCAGTTGTAGTTCACGGAGCTGATTATGTAAGCAAATCGTTTATTAAAAATACGGGAAGATTAGGAAGAAGTCAAGGTTGTCCTGCTGTTCCTTACGAAATTCACAAAGAATTAATTCAAACAATCAAAGGTAAATCTTGTATTTTTATTTATCACCCATCAAGAAACTATATAGTGAAATCTAAGTTAGTTTCGTAGTTTTTGAAAAAGGACTTTATCGAGTTCATAAATGTCATCTCTAAATTGCAGTTTGTCATTTTCAATCCAACTCGTCCAATAAAACAAATATACATTCACAGTGTCTTTAATAGACACTGTTTTTGTTTTTTCTTGTTTCAGAATGGAATCAATTTCGCCTCCGCTCCATTTTTCTGGATTGATTTCAGTTAATATTTGTTTGGTTAAAACCAATGGATTTTCAACTCGTACACATCCAGAACTTAATGAACGATACGTTTTCACAAAATAATCGCGATGATTGGTATCGTGTAAATAAACAGAATGACGATTGGCAAAATTAAATTTAACCAAGCCTAGAGAATTATTATAACCTGGTTTTTGTACATATTTATAATTGTTGGCTCTAGCTGGATTCCATTCATACGGGCTAACTTCTTTTCCTTGACTGTTGTATATGGTTAGTCTTCTTGATGGAAAATAATTTCGGTTTTTTGATGCTTCCGGAGTTAAATCTTCTTTAATAATAGTAGGCGGAATAGTCCAAGTTGGATTAAAAACAAAATTGGACAACTTGGAACTCAAAATTGGAGTTTTTCTTTTTGGAGTTCCCACCACAATTCGATGGGAAGCAATCGTATCATTATTCTTTACATAATGCAACATATAATCTGGAATATTGGCAATCAAATATTTCTCACCTAAATCAGATGGATACCAACGCCAACGCTCTAAATTCGCGAAAATTTGCTCTATTCGTTCACTTTTTGTAGTGTTTAAAGCTTTTAGTGTTCCAATTCCGATAACGCCATCAGGAGCTAATCCATGACGTGCTTGAAAACGTTTTACTGCTTTAAAAGTCAAAGTGTCGTAAGCCCAAGTAATGATGCTATCTTTGTTTTTGTAATCTTTCCAATAGGCTAAACGTTTTTTGATTTTTACCATTTCAGGTAAAGTGTCGTTTATAACAATTTTGTTTTTTGTGCTTATTCTTTCAAAAGTAACGTTTGGGAATTTATCAATTTCAACTAGACTTTTTTTAAGTAATTGGTAAACAATATGATTTGGTTTTAAATCCTTAAAAGTTGAAGCGATAATTTTCTCTTTAATCCCTTTTTCTAATAATGGAGAAAGAGCTATTTCTTTTGGTTTTAAATCCCAATCGGTATATAATTCTTTTGGATTTAATTTTCCTTTGTGAAGATGGTTGGCTAATTTTTCAAAGGTTTCGGTAAGTAGAATGTCATATTTTACAATCTCTTCATCGTTTAATTTCGCTCTTTTGCTTTCTAAATCTTCAATAATATTAATTTCATAATCTTCAGGATTCAAACCTTCTTGATAGCAAAACTTAATCTCTTTAATTAAATCCTTTCGGTTTTCATCTAAATACCAAATTTCGTGAAAGTTCATTTTTTGATAATACAATTTCAAACTATCTGATTTTTCCGAAAGTAAGTCAGGATGAACAGGTCTAATAATTACATTTAAAACGGTATCTTTAATAATGCTGTTGTCAAATGCAATAGGCAACGGTTCCTTTTTACAAGAAATGACAGAGAGAATAAGAAGTAGAAAAGTAATTTTTTTCATAGAGCGCAACAATTGTGATATAAATATAAGAAGAATTATTGAAAATCTTCTCAGTGTATTTTCTTGTACATCGCAAAATGAATGCCAACATCGGGAATAAGAAAAGAATCACCAATAATTTCATAGTCTAATTTTTCGTAAAACGGAACTGCATTTTCTCTTGCGTTGAACCAAATTAAATCGGCATTCAAATTAACGCAATGATTTTCAGCTTCTTTTACTAATTTGGCTCCAAATCCTTTACCTTGAAATTCTTCAACAACCGCCATTCCTCTAATTTGAAATTGATTTGTTTCTGAGAATAAATTATTTTTTTCTTTGAAAACAGAGATGATTCCCACGAGTTTATCTTCTAAATACAATCCAAAATGAACAGTATTTTCATCATCATCACCTTTAAACTGACAAGTTTCGATTGTTTTTCCTTTTCTTAAAACTTCATGTCGCACAGGATATGTTTCAACCGAACTGATTTTTTTTATTTTCATAATTATATAACTCATTAAAAGTTAATCTTTTAGAGAAAAGCGTTAATTCTAGGGTAAAGTTAGTGCAATAGCTTTGAAAAAAATATCAAAAAAAATTTGCAATTACCAAAACTTTTAAAGTATATTTGCACCCACAAAAGTTAACGCTTTTGTTATGCGGAAGTAGCTCAGTTGGTAGAGCTCCAGCCTTCCAAGCTGGTTGTCGCGAGTTCGAGCCTCGTCTTCCGCTCCAAAACAAGATAAAGTTTTAAAAATTATCACCTGCGGAAGTAGCTCAGTTGGTAGAGCTCCAGCCTTCCAAGCTGGTTGTCGCGAGTTCGAGCCTCGTCTTCCGCTCCACAAAAAAGCCTTGCATTTGCAAGGCTTTTTTTATTTCAATTCGTTAAGTTCGGTTTCTGGAGCTACTTCAATAGGAGTTTCATTTCTTTTGAAAATTCTTGCGGTTAAAGTTCCTTTTAATTTTACAGAATCACCTTTCACTTCTAACCAACTTCCTTCTCTTAATCCTACAACCGGTTGCGGATTAAAATGATGAAATTCATTAATTCTAGTTTCACGCGTTTCTCCCATATGTGTTGAACCTTCAATCGGTTCTAAATAATGGGGATTAATATTAAAAGAAACAAACCCTAAGGTTCTAAAACTCGGCGGATATACAATAGGCATGTCGTTTGTTGTACTCATAGTTAATCCACAAATGTTACTTCCAGCACTTGTTCCTAAGTAAGGTGTTCCGTTTTTAACTACTTTTTCTAAGGTGTCCATAACATTGTTTTTATACAATTGGCTTACCAGTAAAAAAGTATTTCCTCCGCCAGTAAAAATTCCTTGTGCTTTTTCAAGGGCTTCGATTGGGTTTTCAAATTCGTGAATTCCTTTTACCGATATATTAATTTTAGTAAAAGCTTCGCTAACTTTTTTAGTATAATCATCATGCGAAATTCCGCTAGGTCTTGCGTATGGAATAAAAAGTAACTCTTTCACATTAGAAAAGAACGATTGCAATTCAGGTAATAAATAGTCTAAATATTCACCTCCATGTAAAGTAGAAGTGCTGGCAATAATTATATTTTTCATTGATTATTTTTTTACAAAGCTACCAAATTTGTCTTAACATAAGTTTATCATCTTGTTAGGATTTCATTTTAAAAGTTTCCACTTAAATTTACATATCATGAAAATGAAGTTTATGGCAAAACGATTACTTCTAATTTTTATTTTTTTTCCATTAGTCGTTTTGTCACAAAATGATTCCCTTGTTAATGGAAAAATAGTTTCAGAATCCTCTTTGCTGGAAGGAATTCACGTCATTAATTTAGCTACACGAAATGGTGTTGTGACAGATTCAAGAGGTTATTTTCAAATAAAAGCCAAAGTTTCCGATACGCTTCAGTTTAGTGCTGTAAATTTAAAAGCTACTCGATATATTATAAAAGCTACTGATTTTTCTAATGATTTATTGTTAATCAAAATGGAGTCACTTATCACGGAATTGGAGGAAGTAGCAATTATTAATTATAAAAACATAAATGCTGTTGCTCTTGGCATTGTTCCTGCAAATCAAAGAACCTATACACCAGCTGAAAGAAAATTAGCGGCGGCAGGAGATTTTAAATGGTATAGCCCATTATTAATTCCGTTAGGAGGAATGAGTGTTGATGGTCTCATTAATTCTGTGAGTGGAAGAACTACCATGTTAAAGAAGGAATTGGTAGTTGAAAGAAAAGAGCAGTTGCAAGATAAGACTATCGATTATTTTGAAAGAAAATATTTTGTAGAGACATTAAAAATTCCAGATGAATATGTAGATGGTTTTTTGTTTTACATTGTAGAGAATGAAAAATTCAGCAATGCTATGAATGATAAAAACAGAGTAATGGCTGCTTTTGTATTGACGGAATTAGCAACTGAATTCTTGAAATTAAAAGAAATAGAACTTAAATATTCAAGGCAAAATGAAAACTAAATTGGCATTAGTAATGTTTTTTCTAGTGAATCAATTTTTTTTTGGTCAGCATATTGAAAGAAAAATATTGAAAGGTAGAATCATTGCAGATACAATTGAAGTTGAGAATCTAACGGTTTTTAATATTACTTCAAATGTAGGAGCTGTTACAAATGTAGATGGTAAATTTTCAATAAAGGCTAGACCAAGCGATACTCTGTATATTCAAGGGATTTCTTATGAATCTAAAAAATATATTATAACAGATAGGGATTTTTGGCAAGAAGAGTTGGAAATATTACTTAAGGTTAAAATAACAGAATTGAATGAAATTGAAATTACACCTTACACATTAACAGGAAATATTAAACAAGATACTAAACGAATAAAGGTGTATGGTGAAGGATTTTCAAAAATAGACATGAGTATTAAGCATTATGAAGACAATGTAAGAATAGGCTCTCCAATAAATACCGCTATGCCAAGTCACTTTGCTCCTAATGGTGCTGCCTTTGATTTTATTGCTATTGGTAGAGGTTTAGGGAAATTATTAGGAATTAAAGGAAATCCAAAGAAAAATTCAGAACGCGTTTTTGAAGAACGAAGACAAAGAGACATTCAATCCAAGTCTTTTTCTGATCATATTTTTGAACGTTTTTCATATAATTTTTTTGTAGAAACTTTAAAAATTAGACATGAAGATATTTCAATGTTTTTGCAATATGCTGAAATGCCAGTAAAAGATTTGTCTTTATTTCTAAAACCAGAATATGAAATTCAACTTATCGAATTTTTGACAACTAAAGCAAAATTATTTAATTCTGAAAAACAAGTTGAATAATTAGTATTTTTACCAAATGAAAAAGAAATTACTTCAATTTATAATGCCACTTTTTTTGGTTGTTTTATTAAGTTCGTTTGCATGGCATAAATTTTATGTGTCAGTAACTCAAATTGATTTTGTACCTAATAAAAAAAGAGTAGAAATAACTTCCCGAATCTTTATTGATGATCTTGAAAAAGCATTAGAAAAAAAATTTAAAAAGAAGTTTTATATCACTTCAACCAAAGAAATTGAGAATTCCGAAATTCTAATTCAAGAATATTTGAAAGAAAAAATAAAAATTTCTATCAACAAAAAAGCTCAGAATATAGAATATTTAGCTCGAGAAGTAGAAGGTGATGTGTTAATTTTTTACACTAAAATTGCAATTTCAAAAAAAATAAATACCTTCGAAATCTATAATTCACTATTAACGGATCTTTATAAAGAACAGCAAAATATTGTTCATTTGAATATTAACGGTAACAAAAACAGCTTTTTATTTACTAATAGTGAAACTAATCAAAAAACAGTCTATTAAATAGAATTCAATTTATGAAAAAGTCAATTGTATTAAGTGCTTTTCTATCTTTAGTTATGTCTTTTGGAGCTGTAGCTCAAGAAGTAAAACCAGAAGAAAAAAAGCGAGAGCTTGGACATTATAACGAGAATAAGTTTCGTCAAATGTATGACGAAATGGCTACTCCAAATATGTTTAGAACAGCATCTGGTGCGCCTGGACCAGCTTATTATCAACAAAAAGCAGATTATAAAATGAATCTGGAATTAGATGATAAGAACAAAAAATTATACGGTTCTGAAACCATTACCTATTATAATAATGCACCAGAGGCACTAGAATATTTATGGGTACAATTAGAACAAAACATCGAAAGACCAGATTCTAAGACTCCTTTAGTTGAGAACCAAAATATGGATAAATCGATAACGGTGACAAATTTTACAAAAAAATACATGGATAAACCTTTTGAAGGCGGTTTCAATATTGAATACGTAAAAGATGCAAAAGGAAATCCAATGAAATATACCATCAACCAAACGATGATGCGTATCGATTTACCAAAACCACTTAAAAATGGAGAAAAAATTTCTTTTTCAATCAAATGGTGGTACAATATTGTGAATTACATGGAAGGAGCACACAACGGACGTTCAGGTTATGAGCAGTTCCCTGATGGAAATCGTTTGTATGTAATGGCGCAATTTTTTCCAAGAATGGCTGTCTATAACGATGTTGAAGGTTGGCAAAACATGCAATTTTGGGGAAGAGGTGAATTTGCTTTAGTATTTGGAGATTACGATGTAAATATCACAGTTCCAGCTGATCATGTAATGGAGGCAACTGGAGTTCTACAAAATAGAAACGATGTTTTTACTGCAGAACAAATAAAAAGATGGGAATTAGCTGAGAAAACTTTTGATAAGCCCGTAGTAATTGTTACTCAAGAAGAAGCGGTTGCAAAAGAAAGTAGCTTTTCAGATAAAAAGAAAACATGGAAATTTAAAGCACAAAATGTTCGTGACTTCGGTTTTTCAACTTCAAGAAAATTCATAATTGATGCTATGGCGGTTGATTTGCCAACAAATAAACCATTAGCAATTTCAATTTACCCAAAAGAAGCAAATCCGCTATGGGGAGATTTATCTACAAAAGCGGTTGCACATACATTAAAAACCTATTCTCATTTTACATTCGATTATCCTTATCCAAAAGCAGTTTCAGTTTCGGCAGAAGATCAAGGAATGGAATATCCAATGATTTGTTGGAATTACGGCCGTCCTGATGAAAAAGGTTTTGTGAGTGATAGAATTAAATATGGAATGTTAGGCGTAATTATTCATGAAGTAGGACACAACTTCTTCCCAATGATTGTAAATTCAGACGAAAGACAATGGTCTTGGATGGATGAAGGGTTAAATACATTCTTAGAATACTTAACAGAAACTTCTTTCGATCCTAATTTCCCTGCAACAAGAGGTCCAGCTAAAAATATTGTACCTTACATGAAAGGAAACCAAAAATATTTAGAGCCTATCATGTCAAACTCTGAGAATATATACAATTTTGGAGCTAACGCTTATGGTAAGCCAGCAACTGGATTGAATATTTTGAGAGAAACCATTATGGGTAGAGAATTGTTTGATTATGCATTTAAAACCTATGCAAATCGTTGGAAATTCAAACACCCAACTCCAGAAGATTTCTTTAGAACTATGGAAGATGCTTCTGCGGTTGATTTGGATTGGTTTTGGAGAGGTTGGTTCTATTCAACCGATTATACCGATATAGGTGTAAAATCAGTTAAACAATATTTTGTTTCTACAGAAGCTTCAAAAGAAACGCAAGCAATGTTTAATAGAAGAGGAAGAAAAATCAGTGATGGTGAGCCAATGTTGTATTTAGTTGCAGAAGACACACCTGATTTTAATCCTGAATTAAAAAAAGGGTTTGATGTTAAAAATGTACAAGCACTTTCAGATTATTTAAATAAAAATTATTCTGTAGAAGAAAAGAATGCTTTAAAATCTCCTAAATATTTCTATGAAGTAGAGTTTGAAAAACCAGGAGGATTAATAATGCCAATCATTGTAGAGCTTCAGTTTGAAGACGGAACTAGTGAAACTCACAAATTCCCAGCTCAAATTTGGAGAAAGAACAACGATATTGCTAAGCGAGTTTTTGCAACGGAGAAAAAAGTGGTAAAAATTCAAATCGACCCAAAATTAGAAACAGCCGATGTTGATGTTGAAAACAATTATTGGCCTAAAGCAGAAACGGTATCAAAATTTGATACATTAGAGAAAAAATAAGAATTAAGGCTATCTTCGGATAGTCTTTTTTTTGATTACTTTAAGATAAAGTAGGTATAAAACTTTGTAACTTTGCGAAGTTAATTTTCAAAAGTACATTATGTTTGGAATTGGTGGAGGTGAATTGTTTTTCATCATTTTAGTTGTTTTAATGTTATTTGGATCAGATAAGATTCCAGATATTGCTCGTGCTTTAGGAAAAGGTATGGCGCAATTGAAGAATGCTACCAACGAAATAAAAAGCGAAATTCAAAAAGGAACTCAAGATGCAGGTTTGGACATGAATACATTAACAGGCGGTGTTTCTGAAGAAATAGCAAAAGCGAAAGAAGGAATTGCTAAAATGGTGAATCCAATGGAAAATATGAATTTAGATGTTCAAAATCCAATAGAACAAGTAAAAGAAGATATTGAAAATATTACCGGACCCATAAAAAGACAAATGTAATTTTGGAGCACTTAATAAACTTAGATAAAGAATTATTCCTTTTTTTAAACGGATTAGGCTCAGAACCATTTGATGGTTTCTGGATGATTATTACAAAGCAATTTTATTGGTCGCCACTTTTTATCGGAGTTTTATATCTGATTCAAAAGAAAGTAGGATGGAAGGGTTTAGGGATTATTATTCTTTTCTTAGCCGCTTTAATTACGTTTACAGATCAAATCACTAATCTGTTCAAGTATTCTTTCGAACGGTTACGCCCATGTAATAATCCTGAATTTGAGGGTATTATGCGAGAAGTGATGAATAGAAAATCATTCAGTTTCTTTTCTGGCCATGCTTCTAACTCTTTTGCATCAACAATATTTATCGTATTAATTCTAAGAAAATATTACAAACACACTTATTTGTTGTATCTATTCCCATTAATCTTTGCTTATAGTAGAATTTACTTAGGATTGCACTATCCTGGAGATATACTTACAGGTTACCTTGCTGGAGGAATTTTTGGTTTTGCGTTTTATAAATTGTATTTGTCTTTTGGAAAAAAATATAATTTGAAAACTGCGGCTGAAAACTGCGGCTGAAAACTACAAAACTCTACTAACCGTTAAACCATCACGAATCGGCAATAAGACTGTTTCTACTCTAGGGTCTGTATTTAGTAATTTGTTATATTCTAGTAAAACGGGTGTGCTTTTATCATTTGGTTTTACTTCTTCTAATACTTTTCCGCTCCACAATACATTATCAGATAAGATAATTCCGCCTTTATTCATCATGGGAACAATTAAGTGAAAGTAATTCACGTAATTTTCTTTATCAGCATCAATGAAAACCAAATCGAATTTTTTATTTAAAGTCGGAATAATATCAACCGCATCACCTAAGTGTTGAAAAATTTGATCTTTCCACGGCGAAGCATCAAAATATTTTCTTTGAAAATCGACTAATTCTTCTTCAATATCAATCGTATCTAAAGTTCCGTTTTCAGCCATTCCTTCTGCTAAACACAATGCTGCATAACCAGTATAGGTTCCAATCTCCAAAATATGCTTCGGGCGAATGATTTTTGAAAGCATACTCAAAACTCTACCTTGAAAATGACCACTCAACATTCGAGGTTGCATGATTTTTTGGTGCGTTTCTTTGTTTAATTTCGCTAATAATTCAGGTTCTGCTTGTGAATGATTGGCAACGTAATCTTCTAAATCGTCTGATATGAAATGCATTTTATAAACTTTTTATTGGATTTTGAAATGTGTTAAAAATTCTAATTATGAATATTTCAGAATCTTTTATATAGTAAAGAATTTTATAATTTCTAACGATAATTCTTCTGCAATCCTTTCTATACTCATCCATTTGAAATTGCTCTACAAAAGTAATCGTATTTGGTGCTTGATAAATTTCGTCAATGATTTTATTTGCAGTTTCTAATGAAATTTTGTGAGAAAGATAATAATGTATGTTTGAAATATCTTCGAATGATTTTGAAGTCCAAATAACTGAAAATATCATTTATTTTCTTTTTAATTGCTGAATTTTTGAAGCCATTTCATCGTTTGAAAAAGTTTTATTGTTTTTAATGTCTTCAAAACCTTCTTCAACTTTTAATTGGTATTCATCTAAATTTAAAGCATAGCCTTTCGAATCAAAAGCAATAGTTTCTTTTGAATATTCATTTAAAACTGAATCTACAATGCGAAGCACGCGCTCATCGGCATTTTCAAGTTTCAATTTGATAATTTCTTTTAATTCAGGAATTCCCATAAAATTCTTTTTAACAAAAATACAAAAAGAATTCATCCAAATTTCTAATTTCTGAATTCTAATTTCTAAAATCATTACTTTTGCACCATGCAAATCGAGAAAAAAGACATACGAGCACTAACTAAAGAACAATTGCGTAATTTTTTTGTTGCTAACGGAGACAAAGCGTTTCGTGGTAACCAAGTTTATGAGTGGTTATGGCAAAAACGCGCGCATACTTTTGAAGATATGACCAATGTGTCTAAAGAAACGCGCGCCATGTTAGAAGCTAATTTTGTAATTAATCATATCAAAGTAGATACTTTACAACGTAGCGAAGATGGAACTGTTAAAAATGCCGTTCGTTTGCATGATGACTTAATTGTAGAATCGGTTTTGATTCCTACTGAAACCCGAACTACCGCTTGTGTTTCTTCGCAAGTAGGTTGTAGTTTAGATTGTAATTTCTGTGCTACAGCGCGATTAAAGCGCATGCGTAATTTGGAACCAGGAGAAATCTACGACCAAGTAGCAGCCATTGATAACGAAAGTCGTTTGTATTACGACCGACCTTTATCTAACATTGTTTTTATGGGAATGGGAGAGCCTTTGATGAATTATCCAAACGTAATGAAAGCGATTGATATGATTACGTCTACTGAAGGTTTAGGAATGTCGCCAAAGCGAATCACCGTTTCTACTTCTGGAATTCCGAAAATGATTAAGAAAATGGCCGATGATGAGGTTAAATTCAAACTAGCAGTTTCCTTACATTCAGCTGTTGAGGAAATTCGAAACGTAATCATGCCATTTACTAAAAACTTTCCATTAACCGATTTGCGTGAGAGTTTGGAATATTGGTACAGAAAAACCAAAAGTAAAATTACTTACGAATATGTGGTTTGGAAAGGAATCAACGACGATAAAAAATCGATTGATGCTTTGGTGAAATTCTGTAAATATGTTCCTTGTAAAGTAAATTTGATTGAATATAATCCAATTGATGATGGTATGTTTCAACAAGCCTCTGAAGAAGCAACTAACGCTTATATAAAGGCTTTGGAGAGAAACAATATCGTAGCAAAGGTACGAAGAAGTCGCGGTAAAGATATTGATGCGGCTTGTGGGCAATTGGCGAATAAATCTTAAATTAATTTTACATTTTTATTTCGATATTGATGAATGGTTTTAGAATCTTTAATTTTTGCCTTTAGCAATTGTTTTCGTACATTTGTTATCGAATGAAAATAACCGAACAAATAAAGCTCCCAATCGCCAATGAAATGGAACTCTTTGAAGAGAAGTTTCGTGATTCCATGTCTTCAAAAGTAGCTTTATTGAACAGAATTACACATTATATTGTAAACCGTAAAGGAAAACAAATGCGACCTATGTTTGTTTTCTTAACCGCTAAAATGGTTTCGGGGGGTTCTATTAATGAGCGGACTTATCGTGGTGCTTCGGTTATCGAATTAATTCATACCGCAACTTTAGTGCATGATGATGTGGTTGATGATAGCAATAAACGTCGTGGTTTTTTCTCATTAAATGCTTTATGGAAAAATAAAATCGCGGTTTTGGTTGGCGATTATTTATTGTCAAAAGGATTATTGCTTTCTATTGATAATAATGATTTCGATTTACTAAAAATCATATCAGTAGCCGTTCGCGAAATGAGTGAAGGTGAATTGCTTCAAATTGAAAAAGCGCGAAGATTAGACATTACAGAAGATGTTTATTATGAAATTATCCGTCAAAAAACTGCTACTTTAATTGCAGCTTGTTGTTCGCTTGGTGCTTGTTCTGTTGCTCCAGATGATAAAGAAGTGGTGGAAAAAATGCGCAAATTTGGAGAGCTTATCGGAATGGCATTTCAAATAAAAGATGATTTATTCGATTACACCGATGACGCCATTGGAAAACCAACCGGAATCGACATCAAAGAACAAAAAATGACATTGCCATTGATTTACGCTTTGAACAATTGTTCTCCAAAAGAAAAAAGTTGGGTTATCAACTCAGTTAAAAATCATAACAAAGATAAAAAGCGTGTAAAAGAGGTTATCCAATTTGTAAAAGATAAAAACGGATTGGCATATGCTGAAGAAAAAATGATTCAATTTCAACAGGAAGCTTTGCGTTTAATAGAAAATTTCCCATCGTCTTCATACAAAGATTCTTTGATTTTAATGGTCAATTATGTTATTGAAAGAAAGAAATAATTGAACTGGTTATTTTACTGAAATTAAAAGAATATAGGGGGTAGATTTTAATTTGAGGTTGAATAAATTTAAATTATAACGCTAGGCTTTTTGGGTTTGAATTGTGATTAGAATTGGATTTATTTTTCTTAGATTTAAAGAAATTTGTAATCCAAAAATTTACATCATAAGCAGTGGGTTCAAAGCCATTTTTTTTAATAAAGTCGTTGTAATATTTCAAAAATTCATTTAGAGAAGCATCCATTTTTTTGTTTTTTTCGGGGTTATTTTAGTTTTTAATTGTTCTTTTTGTTCATAAGGAAATTCTAATGTTACCGTTGTAATTTCATTTTCTTTGCTTGAAATGGAAATTTTCCCATTTAAAAGTTCTGTGAATTGTTTAGCAATAATTAATCCTAGACCTGATCCTTTAATTGTAGAAGTATTGCTACCTCTAAAAAATGATTTGAAAAGATGTTTGTTTTCACTTTGAGGAATTCCACAGCCAAAATCAATAATTTCAATTTTGAAATTATTGGTAAAGTAATCTACTTTAATGATAGGATTGCTACTGCCTACAGAATATTTAAATGCATTAGAAATTAGATTGTTTAAAATATGAGTTAGTAAACTTTCGTCAGTTTGTATATTTTTTTCAAATTTCTTTTTGTCTATAATTATTTTTCTTCCGTCTTTTTCATTATTAAAATAAGTTTCAATTAGATTATCAATGAATTTATTTAAGTTTAATTCTTTTATTTCAACTTTTAAGTTATTTGATTCGTATGCCCCAAAAACTAGAATATTATTCATTAATTCTGTCATACGATTAACTTCATTAGAAATTCTTGAAGAAATTCTTTCAATTTCATCTTTTTCATTAATTTGTAAAAGATTCATTTTGTAATTCAATAGTTCAATATTAGAATAAATTACAGACAAAGGAGTTCTAAATTGATGAGATGCCATTGTGACAAAACCCGATTTAAGTTCGTTTAATTCCTTTTCTTTAATTAAGGCTTGTTGAATATTTTCTCTATCTTTTACCCTCTCGGTAATATCTCTACTTGAAGTTTGAAGACCAATAATTTGGTTTTCATTATCTAAAATTATTTTAGAGTATGTTTCCAGCCAAATGTATTTCTCACTTTTAGTTTTGAATCTAAAAGTTATAATTTCATTTTTATTTTTAAGAATATTAGCATGTTGTTTGGCTACTCTTGCAACGTCATCAGGATGAATATAAGTATAAGGGTCTTTTAATAATAACTCAGAAGGGCTAAATCCGGTTATTTTAGTAGAAGTATTAGAGGCATATGTTATGGTTCCGTCGGTTTGGTGTTGCATTATAAAATCAGAAGTATTGTCTGCAATAAATCGATATTTTTGTTCTGAAATAGCTAACTTGTTTTTAAAGTTAATAGTGTCGTTGATATTAGTAATACTTCCTATTATGATTTTTTCATTAGTAATAAAATCTAAATCAATGTTTAGAAGTAGTAATCCCCAAATTTTTTGATTGTTTTTCATCAAAAGCTGTACTTCAAAACTTGTAGAAGTTTTTGAATTAAGTAACAGCTCAACAGCTTCATCTTTTGATACGTTTTCTAAATAGTCAAAAATATTTGAACCCAAACAAGCAGCAATATTATGTCCTGTTATTTCCTCCCATATATTATTTAAAAAAATAAGATTTCCATCCAAATCCGTTTTAAAAATAATTTCAGCTAGATTATTAACTAGATGATCATACTCGTTTCTTTGTTTTGCTAATTCAATTTCTTTGGTTTTTATTTCGCTAATATCAATATGAGTACCAATTATTTTTTCAGCAATTCCAAATTCATTTTCTAACATTATTGCAGAATACTTTATCCAAACATAATGACCTTCTTTGTGTTTCATTCGAAAAATACCTTCGTATTTATCGGTTTTTCTTTCAATGAATTTTTCAATTTTATATACGGTTTCAACTAAGTCGTTAGGATGTAATTTTGATTTCCAAGTTTCAAAATTATGTTCAAGCTCATTGTTGTTGTATCCTAGCATTCCAAACCAATTGTACGTAAATTTAACTTCGTTAGTAATTAAATTAATTTCCCATTTTGCCTGATTTGAGCCTTGCATGTAAAAATCTAACTCGTTCAATGTTTTTTCTAAGTCTGATCTTACTTTCTCCTGATTTAATCTTAGACCTATATTATGAGCAACTGTATGTAGTGCCTCCACTTCTTCTTGAGCCCAAATAGTTTCGTTTTCACAATCATCAAATCCAATCCAGCCCCAAAAAACATTGTTTGAAAAAATCGGAGTAAATAAATAAGATTTAATATCCTGCATTTCCATTACCTCTCTGAAATAATCATTTGTACTTTCTTTAACTAAACCAAAGAGGGGTTCGTTTTTTGAAAGAGGTTTATATAAACCAGGAAATGCCTCATAGGTATGGCCGCTTAAATCAGGACTTCCAATAAAAGGAGTAGTGTTAGCATCACATCATTCATATTCATAATTAAGAATCAAAACGTCGTTTTTAACTTCATTCTTAAATATATAACATCTGTTTATTTCGATATTACTGCCTAATGCATTTATGCAATTTTGTAATGCATCATGAATGTTTAACTCCTTAAGAAGATAATTATTTGCCTCTGATATAGCTTTGAGAAGATGAATCATTTTTGTATTTATAGGGGGTTGATAATAGTTTAGATTTTTTCTTGACAGATTAAAATAAAAAGCGTAACTTTAGGTAAAAATCAATAAAAATTAAGTTTCTTGTTTTATAATTTTCAATAATTTCTAAATATTTTTTTCCAATTTTAAGAGCACTATATTATTTGAATCAAAATTATTTTATTTATTTTTTCCAATACCCTTATTTACTTATAAGTTAAAATTTTATGGCAATATTTTAAAAAAATTAAAATTAATTTTACTCCATGAAAATCACTAATCCTCAATTGCTTCTGGTAGAAGATGATATCTCCTTAGGTCAAACTATTTCTGAGTTACTTCAGGTTAATGGTTATGATGTGAAATGGTGTAAAAATGGACTGGAAGCTTTCCAGCTTTTAGAAAATAATTTACCAGATATTATTATATGCGATTTAATGATGCCTATAATGACAGGAGAAGAATTGTTTCTTAAAATTAGAAATTTTAGAAGGTATGATCAAATACCATTTATCATTATTACTGCTGATTTAACTTTTGAAAATAAAATAAGACAATTAGAAAACGGAGTTAATGATTTTATAAATAAACCTTTCAAGATACAAGAGCTGGTATTAAAAATTAAAAACTTTTTAAACTATAAAGCTAATGTTGTAAAGCAAAGTCAAAATCCGATATCGAAAATTCAAATTAAATCTAGAAAAAACGATTTCTTTGATAAAATTAATGATATCATAATTAAAAATATCAAATCCGATATTACTATTGAAAGGCTTGCTAAAGAGGTTTTTGTAAGTAAATCTACATTAGATAAAAAAATAAGAAAATTTAAACAAGTTAATGTTTCTACTTACATAAGAGAAATTAGACTTAATTATGCAATTAGCCTTATTGAAGCGGGAGAGGGAAATGTTGATGCTTTAGCTAATGAAAGCGGTTTTAATTCAACATCTTATTTTTCAATTTGCTTTAAAAACTACACAAGTTTATCTCCAAAAAAATATATTAAACAAAAAATTCAAGGAAAATAATTTTTATTTTTTTTACTTTCATACAACCTTTTTATTCTTGTTCTCGTCTATGTATTTAGAAGATATGATTCAATAAATGAATTATATCAAAATCAGTATCATTTATTTTAAATTTGAACATGATATTGAACTTAAAATGAAAGTAATTCAACTAAATCAAGAAGAAAAACAACTTATTATGTTGGCTGTCGAAAATAATAGACAAGCGCAACAGCAAATTTATGCCAAGTTTTCTTCTAAAATGTTGAGTATTTGTCGTCAATACATAAAAGATATTCACCACGCTGAAGACGTAATGATTACGGGATTCATGAAAGTATTTACCAATCTAAAACACTTTGAACACAAAGGCAGTTTCGAAGGTTGGATTAGAAGAATAATGGTGTATGAATGTATCGATTTTCTTCGGGTGAAAAAGAATAATTTTAGTCACCAAGATATTGAAGATGTTACAATAAGCGAGAATGAATCGGTATATGAAATGGAAGATTTTTCTGTAGATGACATTCAAAACATGATTGATAATTTGCCCGATGGTTATAAAATGGTTTTTAACTTATATGCAATTGAAGGTTACAAACACCAAGAAATAGCCGAAATGCTTAAAATAAGTGAAGGAACATCAAAATCACAATTATCACACGCTAGAAAGTTATTGCAACAACAAATCACAGAATTAAAAAAGAAACTCAATGGAACCAAATAAAATAGATAATCAAATAAGAGAAAAGCTGAATGCTAGAGAAATTCAGCCTTCTGCACAAGCTTGGGATCGCTTAGATGTTATGCTTACGGTTTCAGAAGAAAAAAAGCCAAAGAAAGGTTACGGATGGTTTTTTGTAGCCGCTTCTACGATACTTTTTCTCGGATTGGGATTTTTCATTTTCAATTCAAACGAAACGCAAGAAATTAATAATTCAACACCAATTGTAACCACTATCAACGAAGAAATTGATACGACTGAAACCAATAAAATAAATGAAATTTCAGTTAGAAATGTAAAATCTCTTTTGGTTCAGAATGAAATAAATAATTCACAACCAACAAGAAATAAAAAATCTGTTGAAACAAGTAAAGGGATAAAAGAGGAAAGCGTTTCGGAAGAAAAAATTACTCCCAACTCCCAACTCCCAATTCTTAAAACATATAAATACGTTTCACCAGAAAATTTATTAGCCGAAGCTCAAACTGGAGAAAGAACAATAAATTTAGACAATAAAATTGCTCCAAAATCAAAGGTTAAAATTGATGTTAATTCATTATTAACAAGCGTTGAAAAAGAACTAGATGTTAATCATAGAGAAACTACATTAGAAAAATTAAATAGAAAATTTCAAGATGCTAAATCAGCATTAGCTAATAGAAATTACGAATAAACAAAAATCATCATTAATTAAAAATCAAACAGTCATGCAAAAAATTATTTTGTACACCATCATTATTGCTTTTAGTTTAGTGACAAAAGCATTTGCCCAGGAAAAAAGTTTTGAAAAAAAGGCGAAAGAAATCGCTTCTAACATTGAAATGATTACTATTGAAGAAAAAAATGCTTTGAAGAAAGAAGTAGAGGCGATTGATTTGCAAGTAAAAGAAGGGAAAATTTCAGCCGAAAAAGGACAAGAATTAAAATTGAAAATTGCAGAAGAACGTGCCAAAAATATTGAAACTAAAGTGGCCATTGAAGAAGAAAAATTGGCACAATTAGTAAAAGATAAGGTTGATGGAAGGATTACTGATACCATCGAAGCTTCTTCAAGAAAAGGAGGAACAACCATTGTTATAGGAAGTAGTTCGCGAGATTCAATAGGGCAAAATAAAACGGAAATCAATTTGGGTTCTATGAAGATATATAAAGGCGAAAAAGATAAAGCTGAAAGAAAGTCTAAAAGAACTACATCGCAATTTGTTTTTGCATTCGGCTTAAATAATGTAATTACTAAGGATGAAAATTTGAAAGACTCAGATTTTAAAGTGTGGGGTTCTCATTTCTATGAGTTGGGAATTACATATAATTCTAGAATTTTCAAAAATCATAACCTTATGCATGCTAAGTATGGGCTTTCATTAATGTATAATAACCTTAGACCAACAGATAATCGTTATTTTGTTGCCAATGGAGATCAAACAGATTTGGTTCAATCAACTGTAAAACTTGATGAATCTCGTTTTAGAAATGTGTATTTAACTGCTCCAATTCATTTAGAATTTGATTTTACGCCAAAAAAACTTTCAAAAGACGGAACCAAAACGTATTTCAGAACACATGAGTCGGTCCGATTAGGAATTGGAGGTTATGCAGGTGTTCGTGTTAAATCAAAACAAATATTAAAATATGAAATAGACGATCATAAAATAAAGGAAAGACAAAAAGGAGATTTCAATGTTTCGGATTTTAATTATGGATTGAGTGCATATGTAGGATATGGTCAAACCAGTCTATATGTTAAATATGACTTAAATCCAATGTTCAAAAACAATAATATAGATCAAAACAACGTTTCATTAGGTATACGCTTTGATTTTAATTAAATTTAGGGTTAGGTTAAGTTCTCTGTTTAAAAAGCACTTCAGTTACATGAAGTGCTTTTTTTATTTTACTGCATTTTTTTATGGATTAACTTTGTAACTTTGAATTCGTTTTTTAAAATCCAAAAAATCAAAAATCTATTTTGATATCTAAAGACACCATAGAAAAAGTATTTGAAACCGCCCGAGTTGAGGAGGTGATTGGTGATTTTGTTCAACTCAAACGCGCTGGAAGTAACTTAAAAGGATTGTCTCCGTTTGTAAACGAGAAATCGCCATCGTTTATGGTTTCTCCGGTAAAGCAAATTTGGAAGGATTTTTCGTCTGGAAAAGGGGGGAATGCCGTAACGTTTTTAATGGAGCACGAACATTATACTTATCCAGAAGCAATTAAATATTTAGCCAATAAATACAACATTGAGATAGAAGAAACGGTTCAAACCGATGAAGATGTAGCGCAAGCCAATGAAAAAGAAAGTATGTATTTGGTTTCCGAATTCGCTCAAAAATATTTTCATCACACTTTATTAGAAACCGAAGAAGGAAAAGCTATCGGATTATCCTATTTTAAAGAACGTGGTTTTACTTCAGATACGATTAAGAAATTCGGTTTAGGATATTCTCCTGAATCTTGGGATGCTTTTACAAAAGAAGCACTCGGAAAAGGATATAAACTAGAATATTTAGATAAAACCGGACTTTCCATAGTTAAGGAAGACAAGCAATTCGATCGATTCAAAGGTCGTGTAATGTTTCCAATTCACAGTATGAGTGGACGTGTTTTAGGTTTTGGTGGTCGTATTTTGACCAATGACAAAAAAGCTGCAAAATACCTGAATTCGCCCGAAAGCGATATTTACCACAAGAGTAAAGTTTTATACGGAATTTTTCATGCGAAGCAAGCTATCGCCAAACTAAATAATTGTTATTTGGTGGAAGGTTATACCGATGTTATCCAAATGCATCAAGCTAGAATTGAAAATGTAGTTGCGTCTTCAGGAACTGCTTTAACACCAGACCAAATTCGTTTAATTAATCGTTTAACGCCAAACATTACCGTGCTTTTTGATGGAGATGCGGCTGGACTTCGAGCTTCAATTCGTGGTATCGATTTGATTTTGGAAGCTGGAATGAATGTAAAAGTGTGTACGTTTCCTGATGGCGATGACCCAGATAGTTTTGCAAGAAAAACTTCGTATGAAGATTTGTTGCAATATTTTGAAGATAACGCCAAAGACTTCATTCAGTTTAAAGCGTCTTTATTGATGCAAGAAGCTAAGAATGATCCAATCAAAAAGGCGGATTTAATTCGGGATATGGTCATCAGTATTTCAAAAATTCCAGACCGAATTAAAAGAGAGGTCTACATCAAGGAATGTTCCAGAATCATGGATATTTCCGAAGATGTACTTTTTAATACCTTAGCGCAATTAGTAAAGAAAGATTTATCGGAAGCTAATAAACAATATAAAGAGGAACAAAAGGCATTTGAAATCGTAAGAAATGATGTTACTCAACCTACATCAAAAGTTGATATTCAATATGAATTGGAACATAAAATCATACAGATTTTGTTGTTGTATGGCGATAAAGAAGCCGAATTTGAAGATACTATTTTAAGTCAGAATGAGGAAGGAGAAATGGTTGAGGTAAAAGAGCAAAATACCTATAAAGTTTTCCAACGAATCTATCTGAGTTTGCAAGAAGATGAGGTAGAACTGGCAAATCCAATTTTCAAAGAAATTTACAATCATTTAATTGCATATTTTAATGAAAATGAGTCATTTGAATTGGATAAATATTTGATGCAACTTCCTGAAGAATTAGCGCAAGAAGTCTCCACGGTTCTTATGAATGAAGAACGTGAGGTATTACACAATTGGGAAGTACAACAAATTTACGTAAAACAAAAGGAATCCACCATAAGCCAATACGTAACCGAGACGATTATCACATTGCGATGGTATTTAGTCAATAACATTATAGACGATTTGAAAAATTCAATTTCGTCCGATGAAAATTCTGATAACTCAGAAACTCTGGAAATGGTAATGGCTTATTTGGGGTTAACATATATCTTTTCTAAAAACTTGGGTAGAGTTTTGTCAAGATACAATTAAATTACATCTAAATCTTTTGCTTTTTTTAATAAATCCACGAGGTTAGTTACATCTAGTTTGGCTAATAATCGCAATTTGTAAGTGCTAATTGTTTTTTCATCTAAACCAAGTATTTGAGCTACTTCTTTGTTTTTCTTACCATCATTTAGGTAACGAAGTACTTCAATTTCTCTTGTAGATAATTTTTTAAACAATCGCTCCGATTTTTTTCCTTTACTAAGCATTTCAATGCTTTTCTTAACCGTTTCGCTAAAGACAACTTTGCCTTCAGTTACTTTTGTAATTGTGGCTTCTAGATCTTTTAAATCACTTCTCTTAGAAACGTATGCTGAAACTCCTGCTTTTATTGCTGTTGGAGCATACATCTGTTCGGAAACATTTGTAAACATAACGATTTTAGTTTCAGGAAAATCTTTCATCAAATTTTTAATGTCTCTGATGCTTGGCAATCCATCTAATTCTACATCTAGGATAAGAATATCACAACGTTTTGCCTCTAAAAGTGAAAGTAAAGATTCTAAATTTTTAGCCGATCCAATAACTTCCATTTTAGTGTTACCATGAAAAAAGGATTGTAATCCATGAACTACAACTGGTAAACTATCTGCTATACCTATTTTAATCATAACTAAAAAATTATAGTATTAATAATATAATATCAAAGTTACTAAAAAAAATGTAATTACTTGTTAATTAAAAATGTAATTATTTTAAATTATCAGGAATTTTACAAATTGGAATAGGATTCATTTTGTGTTGGTTAACTCTGTTTAATCTTCTGAAAATTTTAAAAACTTCGGCCTCTCTTCCTGAAAAATCGGCACTAGTTTTGCCTTGGTCTATTTGTTTCATTGCCCACTCAAGCTCATCATAATTTGCTCCAATTTGGTCTTCGTCACTTCTTTCATCACCAAACAAGCCATCTGTGGGTTTAGCTTTTAAAATGCTTTCAGGTACTTGTAAATAGGTTGCTAGTAAACGTACTTCACTTTTAACTAGATCAGCAATAGGGCTAATGTCTACACCACCATCGCCATATTTTGTAAAAAAGCCTACGCCAAAGTCTTCAACTTTATTTCCAGTTCCGGCTACTAAAAATCCGTTTAATCCTGCAAAATAATATAATGTTGTCATGCGTAAACGGGCACGAGTGTTTGCTAAAGACAAATTTAATACCGATTCATTTTCACTAGAGGGAACTTGATTTTTAAAATTTTCAAAAACAGGTGTCAAATCCGCTCTTTCGTTAAAAACATTTGGGAAACGCTTTTTTAACTGGTCAATGTGCTCATTAGCTCTATTAACGTGACTTTCCGCTTGATGTATAGGCATTTCAATACATAGTGTAGGCAATCCTGTTTGGGCACATAAAGTAGATGTTAAAGCACTATCTATTCCTCCAGAAATTCCCACAACAAAACCCTTTACTTTTGCGTTAATAGCATAATCGTGTAACCATTGTACAATATGTTGGTTGATTTTTTCGGCTTGAAATGTGTTAGAATTTGTCATTTTTTTATGAAAATTTATGAGTCGATAAATGTATATTTGCAAACTAATTTTGGTTCCATAAAAGTATAAAAAATACCCTATATGAAGAAATTATTATTTGCGCTTGTCATTGTTGCTTTGTGTTCTTGTAAAGAAGAAAGCAAAGTAGAGGAAGCTGTTGCAAAAATTCCAGTTGAGTTTAAAGTGGAGCGATTTGATCAAGCTTTTTATCAATCAAAACCTGAAGATTTGCAAAAAATCAAAGCGCAATATCCATTCTTTTTTCCAGAAGGAAATCCAGATTCGGTTTGGGTTAATAAGTTGAAAAATCCATTATTGAAGGAATTGTACAAAGAAGTACAAATAAAATATCCAACATTAGGTCCAATTGAATCTGATATGGAGAAAATGTTTGCCTATGTGCAGTATTATTTTCCAAAATTCAAAACGCCAAGAGTAATTACCTTAATTAATGAAGTGGATACAGATGCAAAGGCATTTTATGTGGATACTTTGGCTCTAGTCTCATTAGATTGTTATCTAGGAAAAGAACACCGTTTTTATGTCGATTTTCCTGAGTATAAAAAGCAAAGTTTAGAGTCAAATCAAATTTTACCTGATTTAGTATCAACTTTTTGTTACGGTAAAATTGCTCCTCCAGCAGACCGAACTTTATTATCAGCTATGATTTATTATGGAAAAGAATTGTATGTAAAGGATAAGTTAATTCCATTTTACTCTGATGCGGATAAAATTGGTTACACCGATTTGCAAATCAAATTTTGTCAAGCGAATGAATATTTTATGTGGAGTAATTTAGTCGAAAACAAATTATTGTTTGATTCTAATCCTAAAAATGAAATGCGATTTATAAGACCAGCGCCATTTTCAAAATTCTATTTAGAAATTGATAACCAAACTCCTGGAAGAGTGGGGCAATGGTTAGGTTGGCAAATCGTAAGAAGTTACATGGAAAATAATGAAGATGTAACTTTAGAACAATTATTAGCAATGGATGCTAAAACCATTTTCGATAATTCAAAATACAAACCAAAGAAGCAATAAATATGAAAACATCTGATATAAAAATCACCGTAGGTTTAGACGAAAATAACGTTCCAGATAAGTTATTATGGACAGCACAAGATGGTGGAGTGGAACAAGAAGAAGCTAAAGCAATGTTATTGTCAGTTTGGGATAGCAAAGCTAAAGAAACCCTTCGTATTGATTTATGGACAAAAGATATGCCAGTTGACGAGATGAAACAATTCTTTCATCAAACCTTGGTTGCAATGGCAGATACATTTCAGCGTGCAACTGCTGATGAGAAAATGTCAGATACCATGCGTGATTTCTGTGATTACTTCGCTGAAAAAATGGATTTAAAAGCATAAAAAAAGTCGCTATTATTAGCGACTTTTTTGTTTTGTTTATTTATTAAACAAATCCATTATCTTTAAAAATATCTTCATTAATTTGACCGATATATTCCAAAATTCCTTCTCTACCAATAGCTTCTAATGATGAGGTAACAAAATAAGGAGGCATTTCAGCCCAATCGCCTGCTAACAATTGTTTCTTGTAAGCTTCAACATGATTGTTGACTTTGTTTTTTCCCAATTTATCTGATTTGGTAAAAATAATCGCAAACGGAATTTCGCTTTCTCCCAAATATTCCATGAATTCCAAATCGATTTTTTGAGCTTCTAATCGAATGTCGATTAAAACAAAGGCGCAAACCAATTGCTCTCTTTGCTCAAAATAATCCATAATAAATTGTTGGAAAACGGCTTTGGTTTTCTTAGAAACTCGAGCATAACCATAACCTGGTAAATCCACTAAAAACCAATTATTATTGATTTTAAAGTGATTAATTAACTGGGTTTTTCCGGGTTTTGATGAGGTTTTTGCCAAATTTTTATGGTTCGTCAACATATTAATCAAGGATGATTTTCCTACATTTGAACGACCAATAAAAGCGTATTCAGGTAAGCGATCTTTTGGACATTTATCCACTTCTGAATTACTAATTACGAATTCGGCGGTATTAATTTTCATAGTATTCTAAAATAAAATTCCCCAAAAAGGGGAACTATTATAAATTCTTCTTTTGTAACCAATCAAACAAAATTTGATTAAATGTTTCAGGATGCTCCATCATGGCAGCATGTCCACATTTCTCAATCCAAAATAATTCTGAATTGGGTAACAATTTATCAAATTCTTCGGCAACATTTGGAGGTGTTACTTTGTCATTTCTACCCCAAATAATACATGTTGGAGTCGTCATTTTTGGTAAATCTTTTGCCATGTTATGACGAATAGCGCTTTTGGCAATTGTTAAGGTTTTAATCAATTTGATTCTGTCGTTAACTGTTGCAAAAACTTCGTCAACAATTTCCTTAGTTGCAATTTCTGGATTATAAAAAACGTCTTGCGCTTTCTTTTTGATGTATTCGTAATCACCGCGTTTTGGGTAACTTTCACCCATTCCACTTTCATACAAACCTGAACTTCCTGTAATTACTAACGCTTTTACAAGTTCTGGATACATCTTGGTAAAATACAATCCGATATGTCCGCCTAGCGAATTTCCAACAAGAATTACGTGATCAAATCCTTTATGAATAATAAATTCTTTAACAAATTTTGAAAAGGCTTTAACGTTGGTTTTTAAAATATTTTGTGTGTAAATAGGTAATTCTGGAATCACCACTTTATATCCTTTAGGAGGAAAAAAATTTGCCACACCATCAAAATTACTTAGGCCGCCCATTAAACCATGAAGAATGATTATTGGGGTACCTTCGCCAGCTTCAAAATAGGTGTATTTTTTTTCTTTTTTTAACATAAGTTCCACTTAAGGTATTAGTTCTAATGTTTGACAAATATACTATTTTATTAAAGAATGAAAAGAAAAATTTAACAGAGTTGTTTTTAAGTTTTTACAGCTTGTAAAATGTTAGTTATCAACAATTTTATAAGTTTTTAATTTCTAAAACAGAAAAAAGTAGCGTTTGATTTTTAAGTATAATCACTTCTCAAATCTTGATTTTGCAAATATTACTTTGTTAAAAGTGGAAAATCGAGTTTTAAAATCCAAAAACTTATTAACAAAGTGGTAGTATGTGGTAAAAAGTGGTAAATTTTTTCTAAATTTGTCCATATTCTAATCAAAAAGAAAAGTTGAAAACATTAATCGGAACATACGAGTGTAAAGTGGATGCTAAAGGAAGGTTGATGCTTCCTACTTCGCTAAAGAAACAATTAGGTTCTTTAGAGGATGGTTTCGTGTTGAAACGTTCGGTTTTTCAACCTTGTTTGGAATTATTTCCAATGGCGGAATGGAATAAAATGATGTTGAAAATCAATAAGCTAAATCGTTTCAATAAAAAAAATGATGATTTTATTAGAAGATTTACAGCAGGAGTTAAAATGATTGAGATTGATGCAACAGGACGACTTTTGATTCCGAAAGATTTAGTGGTTTTTGCTCAAATTGATAAAGATATTGTGTTGAATTCAGCTATTAATATCATCGAGATTTGGGATAAAGATAAGTACGAAAATGCGATTGAAAACGCTGTGGGTGATTTCGCAGACTTGGCAGAAGAAGTAATGGGTAATTTTAATGACGACGAAGATGGAATATCATAATCCAGTATTGTTAAAAGAAACAGTTGATGGATTGAATATTCATCCAGATGGAGTATATGTGGATGTTACTTTTGGTGGTGGCGGTCACTCGAGAGAAATTATGAGTCGTTTGGCCAAAAATGGAAAATTATTTGCTTTTGACCAAGATTTAGATGCATTGAAAAATGCAATTGACGACGAGCGATTTACTTTAATCAACGAAAATTTCAGATTCATAAAACGTTTTTTACGTTTCCACGGAATCAAGCAAGTAGATGGAATTTTAGCTGATTTAGGGGTTTCATCCCACCAATTTGATGTTGCAGAAAGAGGTTTTTCAACTCGTTTTGATGCTGAATTGGATATGCGAATGAATCAAAAAGGCGATGTCAGTGCGTATCACGTAGTAAACGAATACGATGAACAAGATATTGCTAGAGTGTTATTTGATTACGGCGAATTAAAAAACGCAAGAGCAATGGCAAATGTAATCGTAACCGCTCGAAAAGATAAAGAAATTCGAAATTCGGACGAATTAAAAAAAGTGTTGGCAAAATTTTTACCTGGACATAAAAGCAATAAAATTTTAGCTCAAATATACCAAGCCATTCGTATTGAAGTCAATCAGGAAATGGATGTGTTGAAAGAGTTTTTAGAACAATCGCTCGAGATTCTAAAACCCGGCGGCCGACTGAGTGTTATCTCGTATCACTCATTAGAAGACAGATTGGTAAAACGTTACATGCGAAACGGCATGTTTGAAGGAGAACCCGAAAGAGATTTCTTCGGAAATTTTAAAGTTCCTTTCAAAATTATTGAAAAATTAATTGTTCCTACAGAAGAGGAAATAGCATCAAACAACAGAGCACGTAGTGCAAAACTAAGAGTAGCAGAGAAAATATAACCAAACATGAAAAACGGAATCTACAGTTTACTAAAAGCAAAATTTCTTATAAGTGATGACGCTCTTAAGAACTGGAAATTCATCGTTTTTTTGGTAATCTTAGGAATGATGGCTATTGCAAATAATCATCAATACGATGCAAAAAATTATCGAATTACAGAATTGAATAATGAAGTAAAGGAATTGCGTTCTGAATTTGTGGATCGTCGCTCGGAATTGATGAAGTTAAAAATGGAATCTACTGTGGCAAAAAAAATGGAAGCTCGTAAAATTTTTCCATCTGAAGTTCCGCCTTTAAAGATAGTGGTTGAAAGTAAAGATAATAAAAAGAATTTTTGGGATAAATTAAAAATATGGCAGTAGAAGATAAAAAAATATCGTACCGCATGTATTTTGTAGCCTTCATGTTTTTCATGATGGCTGTTCTTGTATTGATAAAACTTAATAATATTCAATGGGTAGAAGGTTCTTATTACCGAAAATTAGCAAAAGAAAGAACTGTTAAAAATTTTACTATTCCTGCAAACAAAGGAAATGTATATTCGGCTGATGGAAGTTTATTGGCAACATCAATTCCAGAATATTCTATTTATTTTGATGCTGTGGCGCCTTCATCGGAACTTTTTAAAGAAAATATTAAAGCGCTTTCAGATTCACTTGCTGTGATGTTTGGAAAGTCATCAGGGCATTATCAAGCAAAATTGCAAAAAGCACGCGCAAACAAGAGTCGCTATTTATTCATTGCAAAAAAGTTAAGTTATACCGATCAAATGCGTTTGAAATCATTTCCATTATTTAATAAAGGAGCCAATAAAGGCGGATTGATTATCGAGCAAAAAATTGTGAGAGAACACCCAATCGGATTAGTAGCGAAAAGAACTATCGGTTACGAACGTTCAAATGAAGATGGAAAAGGTTTGGAATACGCTTTCCGCAATTATTTGAACGGGAAAAATGGACACAGAATGATGCAAAAAATTGCAAAAAATCAGTGGAAACCTATTAATGATGTAAACGAAAAAGAACCACAAGATGGTTACGATATTATTTCTACAATTGATGTTTATATTCAAGATATTGCGCATCACGCTTTATTAAAACAATTGGAATATTATAGCGCCGATCATGGTTGCGTAGTGGTAATGGAAACTAAAACAGGTCATGTTAAAGCCATCTCAAATTTGGGAAGAGCTGAAGATGGTTCGTATTATGAAACACAAAATTATGCTATTACTGAATCGCATGAGCCAGGTTCGACTTTCAAGTTGATGGATTTGATTGCGGTTTTAGATGATAAAAAAGCAGATACGAGTACTATTTATGATTCAAAAGGTGGTAGAATTCAATATTACGGAAGATCTGTTAAAGATTCTAATGGTAAAGGTTACGGAAAAATTTCTCTAGCAAGAGGGTTTGAGTTGTCATCCAACACCGTTTTAGTACAATCGGTTTATGAAAGTTATAAAAATAATCCAAAACAATTTGTAGATAGAATCAATAGTTACGGATTAAACAAACCTCTTGGTTTACCAATAAAAGGTGAAGGAACTCCAATTATTCCGCAACCAGGAACAGATAGATGGTCGGGAGTAGCATTGCCTTGGATGGCTTTTGGTTATGGATTATCCGTTACACCATTGCAAACCTTGACTTTATACAACGCAGTTGCTAATGACGGAGTAATGGTAAAACCCATTTTCGTTAGCGAAATAAAAGAATGGAATAAAACCATCAAAAAATTTGATACACAAGTTATCAATCCGAAAATTTGTTCTCAAGAGACTTTGAATAAAGTTCATGCCGTTTTAGAAAACGTAGTAAAAAAAGGAACTGGTTCTAAATTGTATTCCAAAGATTTCTCAATGGCAGGAAAAACAGGAACAGCTCAGGTAAATTATAAAGATAAGTCACAGTTGTATTACGCATCTTCTTTTGTAGGATATTTTCCGGCTGATAAGCCTAAATATTCATGCATCGTAGTAGTTCACAAACCAAATGTTGCCGCTGGATATTATGGAGCCGATGTTGCCGGACCAGTTTTCAAAAGAATCGCACAAAAAATATTTACCGATTCTCCTTCAATGAATCATGTTAAAAATATAGATGCAAAAGTAATTTCAGAAGAAAATAAATACGCAGAATATTATAAAAAAGTTGTTGCAGAAGAGCTAATTGTTCCAAATGTGAAAGGAATGGACGGAATGGACGCTGTAGCCTTATTAGAAAATTTAGGATTAAAAGTAAAAGTTATTGGTGTGGGAAGAGTTAAAAAACAATCCTTAACATCGGGACAAGCTTTTAACAAAAATCAAACCATCATAATCGAATTATCTTGAAGCAATTAAAAGACATATTATATAAAGTACACATTGAAGCAGTTCATGGAACTACCGATGTTACTGTTTCAAAAATTGAATTCGATTCGAGAAAAATTGAATTGAACGATGTTTTTGTAGCTATCAGAGGAACACTTTCTGACGGTCATGATTATATTGAAAAAGCACTAAGTCTAGGTGCTATTGCGGTAATTTGTGAAGAATTCCCAAGTGTAATTGTAAACGGTGTTACTTATATTAAAGTAAAAGATTCTAACGAAGCGTTAGCGTTTTTAGCAGCTAATTACTACGAAAATCCTTCTGAAAACATAAGATTAGTTGGTGTAACAGGAACAAATGGTAAAACTACAATTGCTTCATTATTATACCAATTATTCAAAAAAGCTGGTTATAAAGTTGGTTTGTTATCAACCGTTAAAATTATGGTTGACGAACAAGAATTTAAAGCAACACATACCACTCCAGATTCTTTAACGATTAATAAGTTTCTAGATTTAATGGTTCAAGAAGGTTGTGAGTTTTGCTTTATGGAAGTGTCCTCGCACGGAGTTCATCAAAAAAGAACGGAAGCTTTACGTTTTGAAGGTGGCGTTTTCACCAATTTATCACACGATCATTTAGATTATCACAATACGTTTGCTGAATACAGAGATGTGAAAAAAGCATTCTTTGATAGTTTGACTAAAAATGCTTTTGCTTTAACGAATATAGATGATAAAAACGGAGCTGTTATGCTTCAAAATACAAAGGCTAAAAAATTAACTTACGCTTTAAAATCCTATGCCGATTACAAAGCGCAAATTTTAGAAAATCAATTATCAGGATTGTTATTAAAAATCAACGATAATGAAGTTTGGGTAAAATTAATTGGTTCTTTCAACGCTTATAATTTATTAGCTATTTACGGAGTAGCAGTTGAATTAGGAATCGAAAAGACAGAAGCCTTACGCTTACTTTCCGAATTAGAAAGTGTTTCTGGACGTTTTCAATTTATAGTTTCCGATTCTAAAATTACAGCAATCGTAGATTATGCTCACACACCTGACGCACTAGAAAATGTATTAAAAACGATAGAAGATATTCGCACTAAAAACGAACAATTAATTACAGTTGTAGGTTGTGGTGGTGATAGAGATAAAACGAAGAGACCAATTATGGCCAACATCGCTTCATCAATGAGTGACAAAGCCATTTTTACATCCGATAATCCAAGAACCGAAAATCCAGAAACGATTATCGAAGAAATGGAAAAAGGAGTAGAGCCTCAAAATTTTAAAAAAACGGTTTCTATTTTAGATAGAAAACAAGCTATTAAAACCGCTTGTCAATTGGCAAATCCAAACGATATTATTCTTATCGCTGGAAAAGGTCATGAAACGTATCAAGAAATTAACGGAGTCCGTCATGATTTCGACGATTTACAAATTGTAACTGAGTTATTACAACAATTAAACAAATAAAAGCCAATAATTAATCTTTAAAACTAAGCAAACAATATGTTATACTACATCTTTCAATACTTAGACAAAGCCTTTGATGTTCCTGGAGCGGGAGTGTTTCAATACATTACTTTTCGCTCGGCATTAGCTTTTATTTTGTCCATATTAATTGCTACGATTTATGGAAAAAAAATCATCAACTATTTAAGAAATCAGCAAGTAGGTGAAACGGTTCGTGAACTTGGTTTAGAAGGTCAAACCGCTAAAGCAGGAACGCCAACAATGGGAGGAATTATTATCATTTTGGCGACTTTAATTCCGGTTTTGTTATTGGCGAAGTTGAATAACATTTACATTATTTTATTGATAATGACCACGCTTTGGATGGGAACTATCGGTTTTATTGATGATTATATTAAAATTTTCAAGAAAGATAAACAAGGTTTAAAAGGAATTTTCAAAGTTATTGGGCAAGTTGGTTTAGGTTTAATCGTTGGAACCGTTTTGTATTTGAGTCCAGATGTAACAGTTCGTAAAGACACTTTAACATCAAGAGTTAAAATTGAAAACAATATCAAACCAGCGGATTTAGAAGAAAAATCAACGGCAACAACAATTCCATTTTTTAAAAATAACGAATTTGATTACGCGGAAGTATTATCATTCATGGGTGATGATTACAAAGATTATGCTTGGTTGATTTTCATTCCAATGGTAATTTTAATCATCACAGCAGTTTCAAACGGAGCCAATTTAACAGATGGAATAGATGGTTTAGCCGCAGGAACTTCCGCAATTTCGGTACTAACGCTCGGATTGTTCACTTTCGTTTCAGGAAACATCATTTTTTCCGATTATTTGAACATTATGTACATACCAAATGCTGGTGAAATGACGGTTTATATCGCAGCATTTGTTGGAGCTTTAGTTGGATTTCTTTGGTACAACGCTTATCCAGCATCAGTATTCATGGGTGATACAGGAAGTTTAACAATTGGAGGAATAATCGCTGTAATTGCAATATCAATCCGTAAAGAATTATTAATTCCAGTTATCTGCGGAATTTTCTTAGCTGAAAATTTATCGGTAATGATTCAAGTGAGTTATTTCAAATACACCAAAAAAAAATACGGAGAAGGAAGACGAATTTTCCTAATGTCGCCATTACATCACCACTATCAGAAAAAAGGCTATCACGAAAGTAGAATTGTAACACGCTTTTGGATTGTGGGAATTCTGTTAGCAATTTTCTCACTCGTTTCTTTAAAATTAAGATAAGATGCGATTGGTAGTTTTAGGCGGAGGCGAAAGTGGAGTAGGAACCGCCATATTAGGCAATAAAAAAGGATATGATGTTTTTGTATCGGATTTTGGAAAAATAAAAGAAAATTATAAAGAAGTTCTTACCATTAATGGGATCGATTGGGAAGATGAAAAGCACACAGAAGAATTAATTCTGAATGCCGATGTAGTAATGAAAAGTCCAGGAATTCCCGAAAAAGCACCCATCGTAAAAAAGCTAATCGGAAAAGGAATTCCTGTAATTTCTGAAATCGAATTTGCTATTCAATTTACCGATGCAACAACAGTGGGAATTACAGGAAGTAACGGAAAAACAACCACAACGCTTTTGACGTATCACTTGTTAAAACAAGGTGGCTTGAATGTCGGTTTAGCTGGAAATATTGGAAAAAGCTTCGCTTGGCAAGTGGCCGAAAACAAGCACGATATTTATGTGTTAGAATTGAGTAGTTTTCAGTTAGATGGAATCATCAACTACAAACCACATATTGCGATTTTGACCAACATCAGTCCAGACCATTTGGATCGATACAATTACGATTATAGTTTGTACATCAATTCAAAATTTAGAATTACAAAAAATCAAACAGAAGCCGATTATTTGATATATGACAATGAAGACGAAGCGATTCAAAATTGGTTAAAGAATAACAAAATTAAAGCAAATAAAGTTCCTTTTTCATTAACAGGAAAACCTGAAAACGACGGAGGATTTATAGAAGATAACAAGATCAACAGTACTATTAAAAACGAATTATTTACTATGCCAATCAACGAACTAGCACTAGAAGGAAAGCACAACATTAAAAATGCAATGGCAGCAACTGCTGTAGCGCAATTGTTGAACATTAGAAAGCAAACTATCAGAGAAAGTTTAACTAATTTCCAAGGAGTAGAGCACCGATTAGAAAAAGTATTAAAAATTCAAGGAGTCCAATATATCAACGATTCTAAAGCTACGAATGTAAATTCGGTTTTTTATGCTTTGGATAGTATGACCACGCCAACCGTTTGGATTGTAGGGGGTGTTGATAAAGGAAACGATTATGATGAATTAATGCCGTTAGTTCGAGAAAAAGTAAAAGCTATTGTTTGTTTAGGAGTTGACAATACAAAAATTATCAATGCATTTAATAATGTAGTAGATGTTATGGTGGAAACAACTTCCATGTCTGAAGCAGTTCAGTTAGCACAACGTTTGGCAGAAAAAGGTGAAAGTGTGTTATTGTCACCAGCATGTGCAAGTTTTGATTTATTCGAAAACTATGAAGACAGAGGTAGACAATTTAAACAAGCAGTTCACAATTTGTAACAATAAGCAATAAACAATAAAATGTTCGATATCATTGGTAAATTAAGAGGAGATAAAACCATTTGGGCTATAGTTTTTCTATTAGCTCTAGTCTCTTTTTTACCTGTTTATAGTGCTAGTACCAACTTAGTTTATGTTGTGGGTAACGGAACTACGATAGGACATTTGTTTAAACATGCGGTTCATGTATTATTGGGATTTGGAATCATTTATTGGATTCATAAAATGCCTTATCACTATTTCAAAGCGTTATCTATTTTTGGAATTCCTTTAGTGGTTTTGTTATTGGTTTATACTTTGTTTAAAGGAACAGAAATTGGTGGTGCAAATGCTAGTCGTTGGATTCAAATTCCGTTTGTAGGGGTGAGTTTTCAAACTTCTACTTTAGCCTTTATAATATTAATGGTTTATGTAGCTAGATATTTAGCAAAAGTAAGTGATAAAGAGTATTCTTTTAAAGAATCTTTTTTGGAATTATGGATTCCTGTTGGAGCGGTTTTGGCATTGATTTTACCAGCCAATTTTTCAACAACAGCTTTAATTTTCGCAATGATTTGCATGTTGATTTTTATTGGTCAATACCCTTTAAAGTATTTAGGGATTGTTTTAGCAATGGGATTCTCCGCACTACTTTTGTTTATTTTATTAGGCAAAGCTTTTCCAGATAATAAATATTTCAATAGGGTTAATACTTGGGAAAAGCGTATCGAACGTTTTACAAAAGACACGCCAAACGAAGATGATTACCAAATTGAAAAAGCAAAAATCGCTATCGCTTCTGGTGGAGTAATTGGATTAGGAGCTGGAAAAAGTGTTCAGAAAAATTTCCTACCGCAGTCTTCTTCTGATTTTATTTTCGCCATTATTGTAGAAGAATGGGGATTAGTTGGAGCGGTAACTATCATCGGATTGTATTTATTATTGTTAATTCGATTTGTTATCAATGCTCAAAAGGCTACTAGTTTATTCGGAAAATTATTGATTATTGGTCTTGGTTTTCCAATCATATTTCAAGCATTTGTAAATATGGGTGTTGCTGTCGAGTTGTTACCAGTAACAGGTCAGCCTTTGCCGTTGATTAGTAGTGGAGGAACTTCGATTTGGATGACATGTATTGCTGTCGGAATTATTCTAAGTGTGACCAAGAAAGAAGAAGAAGTAGCATTAGATTTAGAGGAAAAACGCAAACGTGATGAGGCTTTACAGCAAATTATCGATGCGCAAGTGGCTTTGAATGAAGAGAAAGATGCCGATGAAAATCAGCAAAAAATAAACGATATTAAAAGTTCGATTAGAGAATCTTTAATCGAAGATGAAAACGGAGATGTGTTAGTAAACGGACAAAATCCAATGAACGCAGTTTTAAATAAAAAATAATGAAAAAACCAAGATTCATAATAAGCGGAGGCGGAACAGGCGGACATATTTATCCAGCCGTTGCGATTGCGAACGAATTAAAATCTCGTTTTCCTGAAGCGGAGTTTCTTTTTGTAGGTGCCAAAGATAAAATGGAAATGCAAAAAGTGCCTCAAGCGGGTTATGCGATTAAAGGATTGTGGATTTCGGGAATTCAACGAAAATTAACTTTAGATAATGCGATGTTTCCATTCAAACTGCTTTCAAGTATGTGGAATTCATTCCGAATTATCAAAAGTTTCAAGCCTGATGTAGTAATTGGAACCGGAGGTTTTGCCAGCGGTGCTGTTTTGAAAGTGGCTTCAATTTTGGGAATTCCAACAGTAATTCAAGAGCAGAATTCGTATCCTGGAATCACGAATAAATTATTAGCTAAAAAAGCGAATAAAATTTGTGTTGCTTACGAAAATTTGGAACGATTTTTTCCAAAAGATAAAATGATTTTAACTGGAAATCCAGTACGTCAAGATTTGATTAATGAAGCAAACAAAAGTGAAGCTATCGCTTATTTTAAATTAGATGCAAATAAAAAAACATTGTTGGTTTTAGGCGGAAGTTTAGGTGCTAGAAGAATCAACCAATTGATTGAAAAAGAATTGGATTTTCTATTGAGTCAAAATATTCAAATCATTTGGCAATGCGGAAAATTATATTTGAATGATTACTCAAAATATAATGAAAAAGAAAACGTTCAAGTAGTAGCTTTTATTGATAGAATGGATTTGGTTTACGCTGCTGCAGATGTTGTAATTTCGCGCTCAGGAGCATCATCCGTTTCGGAATTATGTATTGTAGGAAAACCAACGATTTTCATTCCGTCACCAAATGTTGCCGAAGATCATCAAACGAAAAACGCTAAAGCAATTTCAGATAAAAACGGAGCTATTTTGATTAAAGAATCAGAATTAGAAACGCAATTTGAAACAATATTTTCCGATTTAATTTCAAGCGAAAGTAAGCAATCGGAATTAAGTCAAAACATAAAAAAATTAGCACTGCCAAACGCAACAAAAGATATTGTTGAAGAGATAATAAAGCTAATAAAATAATATTTCAAGAGCAAGTTCAATTACAAGAACAAGCTCAATAAAAAAGTAAATAATAAAAGTTTGAAATTGAATTTTGAACTTGAAATTGAATTTGAGAATGAATCTAAATCAAATACATAACGTTTATTTCATAGGCATCGGAGGCATCGGAATGAGTGCTCTTGCTCGCTATTTTCAATACATTGGAAAAAAAGTAGTAGGTTATGATAAAACACCAACGCAGTTAACCGATGAGTTACAAGCTGTAGGTTTAGAAATTCATTTTGAAGATAATATCAATTTAATTCCAACCGATTTTTATGTTGAAAATACATTGGTAATCGTAACGCCAGCCGTTCCAGTTTCACATTCCGAATGGAATTATTTCATCGAAAGAGGATTTACTATTAAAAAGCGTGCTGAAGTTTTAGGAATTATAACGAAAGATACCTATTGTTTCGCTGTTGCAGGAACGCACGGAAAAACAACTACTTCAAGTATTTTAGGTCACGTTTTATATGAGAGTGGTGTAGATGTTACGGCTTTTTTAGGTGGAATTGTCGAAAACTATAATTCCAATTTAATTGGTTCTGGAAAAACGGTTACGGTGGTGGAAGCAGATGAATTTGATCGTTCGTTTTTGCATTTGCATCCAAACGTTTCTTGTGTAACTTCTATGGATGCGGATCATTTGGATATTTATGGAGATGCAGCAAGCATTGAGGAATCATTCAGAGAATTTGCAGCCAAAACGCCAAGCGAAAATTTATACATAATCAAAGGATTGCCATTAGAAGGAAATACTATCGGAGTTAATAACGATGCTGATTTTTCGGCTCAAAACATCCGAATTGAAAACGGATTTTATGTATTCGATGTGAAAACACCAACCGAAGTAGTTAAAAATGTAAAATTTGGCTTACCAGGTCATCATAATTTGACGAATGCTTTGTTGGCATTTGCAATGGCGAAATCGTATGGTGTTTCAAATGAGAAGATAATTAATGCTTTAGCAAGTTTTAAAGGAGTAAGAAGACGTTTTTCGTTTCAAATTAGAGAAGAAAAATTAGTTTATATTGATGATTACGCACATCATCCAACCGAAATTAACGCGGTGCATCAAGCGGTTCGTGAATTGTATCCAGGTAAAAAAATCATTGCGGCTTTTCAACCTCATTTGTTCAGTAGAACGAAAGATTTTGTGGATGGTTTTGCAGAAAGTTTAAGTCAATTCGATGAGATTTTATTATTAGAAATTTATCCAGCTCGCGAGTTGCCAATGGAAGGTGTAAATTCGACTTGGTTGTTGAATAAAATTAATAATCCAAATAAGAAATTAGTCAACAAAAACCAGTTGTTCACCGTTTTTGAAAATTCTGATGCCGATGTGTTTGTAACGATTGGTGCGGGTGATATTGGTGAGTTAGTAAAAGACCTAAAAAAAGCGCTTCATGAGAAGAATTAATTGGCATACTATTCGCTTGGTGTTAATCATTTTTATTATGATTTTCTTGTACTCTTTTTCGTCAAAAAGAAATAGTCAGCGTAAAATCAGTAAGATAGACATCAAATTTGAGTCGAATGAGAATATGTTTTTAACACATGAAATGGTTAATAACTTGTTAATACAAAATTTAGGAGGTACTTCATCAATACAAAAAGATAAAGTAGATTTGAATACTTTAGAAACTGTTCTCGATGATCACGAGATGATTGAAAAAGCACAAATTTTTTCAACAGCAGACGGATTTCTAAATATGCGTATTACTCAAAAGACCCCTATCGTAAGAGTTATTACTGATGTTGATAGTTACTATCTTGATTCAAAAGGAGATAAAATATCATTATCGGAAAATTTTTCGGCACGTGTTCCGCTGGTTGTCGGCGCAATAAGTGAAGAAAATTGTAAGTCATATTTGAAGTTGTTTAACGAAATCAAAAATGATGATTTCTTAAGCAAAAACATTACGGCGGCTAAGATTATGCCTTCTGGAAATGTGGTATTAACCAACAGAAGTTATGATTATAAGATAGTATTTGGAAAACCAAAAAATGAGGAAAGAAAGCTAAAGAATTACAAAGCTTTTTACCATCAAGCTATTAAAGATACATTGATAAAAAATTATAAAGAAGTAAACTTGATGTTTATTCAACAAGTGGTTTGTAAGAAATAAATGAAGTTATGAACAAAGACAACATTGCAGTAGGATTAGACATTGGTACAACTAAGATTGTAGCAATGATAGGAAAGAAGAATGAATACGGTAAGCTTGAGATTCTCGGAGTAGGAAAATCAAAAAGTTTAGGTGTTCATAGAGGTGTTGTAAATAATATTACACAAACCATTCAATCAATTCAGCAAGCGGTTACCGATGCTGAAAACGATTCAGGTTATAAAATTAATGATGTTGTGGTGGGTATTGCAGGACAACACATCCGTAGTATTCAACATAGTGATTATATCAGTCGCCCAAATGCAGAAGAAGTAATAGGTGATGCTGATATTGATACGCTTATTGGGCAAGTGCACAAATTAGCGATGTTGCCAGGTGAAGAAATTATTCACGTGTTGCCACAAGAATTTAAAATCGACGGTCAAGCCGAAATTAAAGAGCCTATCGGAATGTACGGTGGAAGATTAGAATCTAGTTTTCACGTAGTGGTTGGGCAAGCGGCATCGATTCGCAATTTAGGAAGATGTATCAAAAGTGCCGGATTAGAATTGTCTGGATTAACATTAGAACCATTAGCTTCGGCTGATGCAGTATTGAGTCAGGAAGAAAAAGAAGCAGGAGTTGCTTTAATTGATATAGGTGGTGGAACAACCGATTTAGCCATTTTTAAAGATGGAATCATTCGTCATACAGCTGTTATTCCTTTCGGAGGAAACGTTATTACGGAAGATATTAAAGAAGGATGTTCAATCATCGAAAAACAAGCGGAGTTATTGAAAACTCGTTTTGGTTCTGCTTGGCCAGGAGAAAATAAAGACAACGAAATTGTTTCTATTCCAGGTTTAAGAGGTAGAGAACCAAAAGAAATTTCGTTAAAAAACTTGTCAAAAATTATTCACGCTAGAGTTGTGGAAATTATTGAACAAGTATATGCTGAAATTAAATTGTACGGACACGAAGATCCTAAGAAAAAACTAATTGCAGGTATTGTATTAACAGGAGGTGGAGCGCAATTGCAACACATTAAACAGCTAGTAGAATACATTACTGGAATGGATACTAGAATTGGTTATCCAAACGAGCATTTAGCTGGAGATTCAGACGAAGAATTGTCAAGTCCATTATATGCTACAGCGGTTGGTTTAGTAATGAATAGTATTAGAAATAATACCAAAAGTGCTACTCCGTTTGTAGAAATGAAAAAAGAAGAACCAGTGGTGGTTCGCCCTCAAGTAGTGGTGGAAGAGCCAATTGCTGATGAAGAAAAAGAGGAGCCAAAAGCAACTCAACCTATCAAACACGAAACAACTGATGACAAAATCAAGCGTTCGTTTTTTGATAAATACATTGATAAGATTAAAGAATTTTTAGATAACGCAGAATAAAAGGAGATACTATGTCAGAATTTGGAAACATTTCATTCGATTTACCAAAAAACCAATCTAACGTAATCAAAGTGATTGGCGTTGGTGGTGGAGGTAGCAATGCCATTAACCACATGTTTAAACAAGGTATTAAAGGTGTTGATTTTGTAGTTTGTAATACTGATTCTCAGGCATTACAAAATAGTCCTGTGCCAAATAAAATTCAGTTAGGTGTTAGCTTAACAGAAGGTTTAGGAGCCGGTGCTAATCCTGAAGTAGGTCAACAGTCTGCTATTGAAAGTATTGCCGAAATTGAAAAAATGTTGGACAGCAACACCAAAATGGTTTTCATCACCGCAGGAATGGGTGGAGGAACTGGAACGGGTGCGGCTCCTGTAATTGCGCAATTGGCAAAAGAGCGCGACATTTTAACAGTAGGTATTGTTACAATTCCTTTCCAATTTGAAGGAAAAGTTCGCTCTGAGCAAGCGTTAGCTGGAGTAGAACGTTTACGTAAACAAGTAGATTCTTTAGTTGTTATCAATAATAATAAATTACGTGAAGTGTATGGAAACTTAGGTTTCAAAGCAGGTTTCTCTAAAGCGGATGAAGTATTAGCAACTGCATCAAGAGGAATTGCTGAAGTAATTACACACCACTATACACAAAATATCGACCTTAAAGATGCTAAGACAGTATTGTCAAATAGTGGTACTGCTATCATGGGTTCTGCAACTGCGTCAGGACCTGAAAGAGCAAAACAGGCGATTATGAGTGCTTTAGATTCTCCATTATTGAACGATAACAAAATTACAGGTGCTAAAAATGTATTGTTGTTAATCGTTTCTGGAACAGATGAAGCGAATGAAATTACAATCGATGAAATCGGAGAAATCAATGATTTCATTCAGTCTGAAGCGGGTTACAATGCAAACATCATTATGGGTGTTGGTGAAGAAGAAGCTTTAGGTGAAGCTATTTCGGTAACAGTTATCGCTACAGGTTTTAACATTGAGCAACAAGCTGAAATCGTAAATACAGAACCAAAGAAAATTATTCATTCGTTAGAAGATGAACAAAAAATCGTTCACGAATTAATGAATAAAGCAGCTTCAAACATTACAGTAAATAATCCAATTTTCGAAACTCCAAAAGTAGAAGAAATTAAAGCGGATATCATCAATCCTATTTGTGACGAAGTGGCAGAGCAAAAAATCGTTTTCACTTTAGAAGAAGAAGTAGAGGATCCAAAGTTTGAAATTCATACTCCAGTTGCTCCAGCTATGGATTTAGTTCCAACTTCTGAGTTGATTAAAAATATCGATGTTACATTTGAAGTAATAACATCAAATGTAGCACCTACATTCGAAATCATAACACCACAAATCAGAGAAATCGAAGTAAAAGATCCTGAATTTGTAGTAGCTAAAGAAGAAGAAATCAGTTTTTCATTCGATTTATTTGCTACTAAAGAGGAAACTGTGGTTCAAGAAAATACAATAATTTTCGAATTAACTCCAGAAACACGTCAAATGGAAGTGAAAGATCCAATTAATGTGGTTCCAGTTACGGAAGTAAATCAAAACGGAATTATCAAATATTCGTTAGAAGATTACTTGGAAAAAGAAGAAGAATTAGTAGCTTCAAAGCCTATTGAAGTTGTTAGCGAGCCATTAGATGAGGAGTTAAACTTCACCATGAAAACAAGCGTTCAAAAGTTTGAAGATGCAGCTCAATTAGATAACGTATCTCCATTAGAGATGTCAATCGAAGAAACATTAAAATTCAGAGCCGAAGAACGTAAAAGAAAAATGAAAGAATTCAATCATAAATTCAACAACAATGCACAAATTGATGAATTTGAAAGAATTCCAGCATACAAAAGAATGGGGTTAGATGTTGCATCACAACCTAACAACAACAGCAATCAGTCTAGAATGTCACTAGGAATCGATAGTAACGATGATATTCAACTTCGTTCAAACAATTCGTTCCTTCACGATAATGTAGATTAATCTATTACAAACTAACCTA
>JACCDZ011240547.1_pt1 | contig 47855 bp, 52 predicted proteins | sample 7449551 | NCBI WGS metagenome assembly JACCDZ01 (sample SAMN15323452, study PRJNA562643) | freshwater metagenome | isolation source: river surface water | place: USA:Blue River Watershed | collected 2017-08-18
ACTACGCCATTTGCTTCCTTCAGATTCTACCTCACGGTAAACACCCTTGCATAGGCTCATTATTCCCATCGACGGGGCTAACAGCGGACTTGCACCGCCTAGATGTGCGCCATGTCTGGCGCACCTTGCTATGAAAAAAGCACCGATTAATCGGTGCTTTTAGATTCATACGCAGATATTTACGCTGCAGCTGAAACCACGTTCACTTTAACTTTAGAATGAACATCATGATGTAATAATACATCGATTTCAAATTCACCAATAGTTTTTAACGGGCCATGTGGCATAGCAATTTCAGAACGTTTAACTTCAACGCCTGTAGCTACAATCGCTTCAGCAATATCCATAGATGTAACTGAACCGAATAATTTACCATCAACACCAGATTTAGCTTTGATTGTAAATACAACGCCATCGATACGTGCGTGACGAGCTTGAGCATTACCCAAGATATCAGCTTGATTTAATTCATATTCAGCACGACGTAATTCAAAAGCTTTTAAATTGTCTGCAGTTGCACGACGAGCTTTACCTTGAGGAACTAAGAAGTTACGCGCATAACCGCTTTTAACTTCAACGATATCACCCAAGCCACCCAAATTAGCCACGCGTTCTAATAAAATAATTTTCATAGTGATTAATCCTTTACTCTAATTAGTGTTGGTCGCAGAATGGAATTAAAGCCAAAAAGCGCGCGCGTTTAATTGCTACAGATAACATCCGTTGGAATTTAGCTGAAGTACCAGTAATCCGAGATGGGATAATTTTCCCAGTTTCAGAAATGTAATTTTTTAATAATTCTGCATCTTTATAATCGATTTCAGTATAACCTTCTACTGTAAAGCGGCAGAATTTTTTCTTTCTTAAAATTTGACGTGACATTGTATATTCCTTTAATCCAAATTTTTTATTTTGGTAATATGTAAAACTATTTCTTTTTGCGAATTTATGCTCAAAAATCCAACTACACTAATGCGACAGTTTAACCACTCGGCTAAAATTTTGCCAGCGACGTAAACACAATAAATTTTGCACTTAACTCGACGCTTAATTCCACCCTCAACCTGCTCAGAATTATGTTCTAAGACCAATCTTGCAACACTAACTCCAGCTGGAGTTACCACTGCTGGGTAAATTTTGCTAATTATACCAGTTAAACAGATCTCATTTTCTTCGTGCATTGATTAGATTAATGATCGACTTTTTTCATCTCTCATGAAAATTGAAGGCTCAACATCAGCAGTTTTTCTTGCGATAATTGAACTACGTAAAATGGCATCATTAAATTTAAATGCGTGATTTAGTTCATCAAGAACTGCATTACCACATTCAACATTCATACATACATAATGTGCTTTAGCTAATTTTTGGATTGGATAAGCTAAATGACGACGACCCCAGTCTTCCAAACGAACAATTTTACCACCATTATCAGCGATAATTTTTTTGTAACGGTCAACCATATTTACAACTTGTTCACTTTGATCTGGATGAACAAGGAAAATAATTTCGTAATGACGCATGTAAACTCCTTACGGCTTAAAAACATCTCCCGCCCATGCTTTGGCGTAGAGAAAGGTTAAAATAACCCATGTCAAAATGACACAAGCCCATGATTATATCAGAAGCGTTCCTAAAAAATCAAGTAAAATCAATAAATAACTTAAAAAATTGACTTGATACTAAAAATTATATATCATTAACCTATAACTAATTGAGCAATAGATTTTTCAATCGATAAACTCAAATAAATAATTTAACCAATAATTAGACTATAATTTAACTTATTTGTGTTCCACATTAATAGAAACTGTACTTCCATAAATTTATGTTGTGATGTAACATAGAAAACTGATTGTATAGCCCTTCGTAATTATTTTACAATTTTGCCCATAATATAAGTATGTTCTACTGTTCTATCATCGCCTAGTATTTCAATAGCAAAAATCTTATCTCTCAGGGTAGCGGCGTTGCTATCTCTGAGCTTAAGTATAGGCGTACTTTGTGGGTCTAGAACTACAAAATCTGCTTCCTTACCACTTGTAAAGCTACCAATATATTGATCTAGTGAAAGTGCTTTGGCTCCACCTAGCGTGGCCAGATAAAGATCTTCGAAAGGATCTAATATTTTTACGTCATCTGGTTTTTCTGTAAATGCTTTACGTAGTTGAGTAACCTTGTATGCTTCATTCATCGTTTGAAGTATTGAAAAACTGGTACCAGCGCCAACATCAGTGCCTAAACCGACATTAATATCATATTTATTTGCCTCATCCAAATTAAATAACCCACTGCCTAAAAACAAATTAGATGTAGGACAAAATGCAATAGATGCATGTTTTTTTGAGAGAAGAGAATAATCTGCTGCGTCGATGTGAATACTATGCGCGAAAACTGAATGGCTAGTTACTAGTCCATAATGATCATAGACATCCAAGTAACTTCTTGCCCAAGGAAATAACTCATGAACCCATGCAACTTCCTGATTATTTTCTGCTAAGTGCGTATGCATATATACGTCTGGGAACTCTTTTAACAATCGTCCAGCGACTGCCAACTCAGATTCGCTTGACGTTGGAGCAAAGCGAGGAGTGACAGCATATTTTAAACGCCCTTTATTATTCCATTTCTCAATCAACATTTTACTATCACTGTATGCTGTTGCTGGTGTATCCAGTAAATACGCTGGTGCATTTCGATCCATCAAAACTTTACCAGAAATCATGCGCATGTTTCTTTGGTAAGCTGCATTAAAGAATGCATTTACCGATGAAGGGTCAACCGTAGCAAAAACCAAAGCAGTTGTAGTTCCATTATTTACGAGTTGATCAAGAAAAAAATTGGCGATGTTATTTGCGTATGCAGGATCACTAAATTGACTTTCAGTTGAAAAAGTATAAGTATTTAACCAGTCTAGTAGCTGTGCACCATATGATGCAATCATTCCTGTTTGTGGATAGTGAATATGTGTATCAACAAAACCTGGCACAATTAACTTTCCAGAATAATCAATGATAGTTGCCTGCTTATATTTTGATTTTAATTGAGAATAATCACCAGAAGTGACTACCTTTCCATCTTTGACATATAAAACACCATCAGGATAGTATTTATACGCACTAACAACTTTTACTGGGTTGTCAGTAAAATAGAGAACCTCACCACGATAACCAGTTATCTGATCGGCCAATACAGAGTTTACCAGGCACCCAAAACATATTGACAACACTAGTTTTTTCACAAACACCTCCTAATAGTCAAATTTGTGCATATTTTAATTTCAATAATCCGCTAGTTATAATTTGTTAAATATCTAAGCGTAATATCCAGAAAAATGCCGTTATTATGACTTAATAATTTACCACTTGAAATTTTAGCTTCAAAGCGATATTTCACCTAAAGCAAAACTACAACGCACCAAAAATATAAAAGTTTATTTTAAACAATAAACTTTTATATTTTTAAATGCTCTGGCCATCAAATGGTTGAATTGGGAGCAAATTAGTTTAAACTTAATTTAGCAAATTTACGCTTACCAACTTGCACCACAAACACCGCACCTTTACTCAGTAAATGATTTTTATCGCTAATTTTTTCACCATCAATTTTAACGCCACCTTGCTCAATCATGCGTGAGCCTTCGCTAGTTGAGGCAACTAACCCAGCTTGTTTCAACAACACGCCCAAGCCTATGTTATCCGTAGTTAGTTGAACTTCTTGCAATACTAAATCATCAGGAATCTCATTACGTTTAAATTTAGTTTCAAAATCAGCCAGAGCTTTTTCGGCTTCATCTGAATTATGGAAACGAGTAACTAACTCCATGGCTAATTTAACTTTTACATTGCGCGGATTTTCACCATTAGTAACACTATGTTTTAGTTCAGCAATAGCTTCAGGTGTTTTCAATGAAACTAAATCAAAATAAGTCCACATTAGCTCATCGGAAATACTCATAACTTTACCAAATATTTCGGTTGCTGATTCAGCAATACCAATATAATTACCTAATGATTTAGACATTTTATTCACGCCGTCTAAACCAACTAGCAATGGTAAAGTAATCACAACTTGAGTAGCTTGACCATGACTTTTTTGTAATTCACGCCCCATCAAAAGATTAAATTTCTGATCGGTACCGCCTAATTCAATATCGGCACGCATTGCAACTGAATCATAGCCTTGTAATAGCGGGTACATAAATTCATGAATTGAAATCGATTGGTTGTTCTTAAAACGCTTAGAAAAATCATCACGTTCTAACATCCGTGCAACAGTCTGACTGGCTGCAAGCTTTAACATTCCAGCCGCACCTAATTCACTTAACCACGTAGAATTAAAACAAATTTCGGTTTTTTCAGGATCCAAAATTTTAAATGCCTGCGTAGTGTAAGTTTCAGCATTAAGTTTAACTTGCTCATGAGTTAATGGCGGACGTGTCGCATTTTTACCAGTTGGGTCGCCAATCATACCCGTGAAATCACCGACTAGAAACATAATATGATGCCCAAGATCTTGTAATTGGCGCATTTTAGTTAACACCACTGCATGCCCTAAATGTAAATCAGGTGCAGTTGGATCAAAGCCAAGTTTTACGCGTAAGGGACGATTCTGTTTAAGTTTTTCAATTAATTCATTTTCTAATAATAACTCATCAACGCCTTTTTTAATAATAGCTAATTGTTGTTGAATATCCATTTTATTCCCTCATCTATTCATTTTTATTGGTGATCTAGCGCATTAAATCGGCTAACTTCGTGCTATATTCGCTTAGTTCTGCGCTGAATTTATTTAGGTTTGCGTTGCGTATGATATTTAGCATATGATAAAACCACGCCCGCGGCAACCGAAACATTTAAAGATTGTGTATTGCCGTACATTGGAATGCTGACTAAATAATCGCAGTTTTCAGCCACTAAGCGGCGAATCCCCTCGCCCTCGCTACCCATGACCCACGCCATCCGTTTGTCGGGTTTAAATTCAAATAAACTCACCGAACGCTCGCCTAAAGTCGTGCCAGCAATCCAATAATCAAATTCTTTAATTTCTTCAAGCGTACACGCCAAATTATTCACCACAATTACGGGTACATTATTAATCGCACCCGATGAGACTTTAGCCACCGTTGCATTTACATTGGCTGAATTATCCTTAGGAATAATAATTGCATCTACACCAAAACAGTCACAGGTACGAATAATCGCACCTAAATTATGCGGATCGGTAATCCCATCTAAAATCATTAACGTCGAATTCGGCTTATCCGCCAATTCTTTGAGTGTTGCTTTAAGACTAATGTCTTTCTTGCTCAATTTTTCTAATAAAACCGCAACTACACCCTGATGTTTATTGCTTCCGCAGAGCTTATCCAATTTAGCCGCACCGACTAATTCAATTGCAACATTTTTATCATTAGCTGCATCCAGCAAATCTTGGGTACGTTTATCTTGACGCTTGCCATCCAAATAAATTATTTGAATAGTCTCAGGCGACTGCCAAACTAAAGGACTCACACTATGAAATCCATACACTAAATTATTCATTAAAACACCTTCATTTTATAAGAACCATCTGCTTGTGGCAGCCCCATCATCGTCATAAATTGTAAAAGTTTGTCTTTTTTATCCGCCTGCACGGTCGAATTCAATGTCAAAATATTCATGCTACCAGTTGCGGTAACACCAATCACCGAATCAGTGCTGCTACTTACATCAATACTTGAACTAGCTAAATTTAACTGCAGCGTATAACTACCAATTGGATTAACTGGTGAAATACCCGAACCAACATCTTCAAGTTTTACATTAATCGTACCTACATTAGTTTTGCCCAAAGTTAAACTGCTCGCATCAACATGAACATTGCCCGATAAACTCATGCTACTCAAATTTCCCAAAAATGGCTCAAGTTGATCCACCGATAAATCTACATTTACATTGCTTACCTGTAGCCCAGCCTTACTCAGACTCACATTCGCAATGGTTTTATCCGATGAAGTAAAGTTTACTTCAATGAACTTACTCAGACCAAGCTTAATTTTCCATTTAATGCGCATAATTTGGACAAAAGTTTTACCATTCGAATCTGATGCCATTAACATTGCACCACCATTCCAGAAACTACCTTGTTCATTGCTAGTTGAAATGCGATGCTCCGAATATTTATAGGCCAATGACCCAACCAGCCAAGCCGGCATATACACAATTAAACCGCCAATAAAACTCACACTGATCAGGCAAATAATCGATACCCGTTGTAACTTACTCATTATTGTTTAACCCAGAATATAGCATTAAAAGACACATACCCAGCCTTAGACTGACGGATTATATTAACCTGCGTTGGAAATAAAGCATAACTTCTGCGAAATTGTTCCAGTAAAGTAACCACTTGATTGTATTGTACATTAGGTACATTAATCGTCATTTGCTCATCTTGAATTAAAATATCTGGATCTTTAACCTGTAAAATTTGTGCAACATCTGCTTTAGCTTGAGTTAGGTTAACCTGATTAAAGGTATTAGCCTGAACCTTATTTAAAACTTTATACCAATTAGCCGCTTGCTTGGAAAAAAGTGTAAATTGATTTAAATTTTCTACCTCACGACTCAGGCGATTATTATATTTCATCAACCCAGTTACAGAATAAAACACCACACTCGCGACAATAAATACCGCCATAGCAATTAACAATTGTTGCTCCCGCGTTTGCAACAATTGCCAACGCGTAACTAACAACTTGAGCTTAGGTTTTAGCAACTGCTGAAGTCGCTCATTTTGTAATTTTAACTTGGCTATCATTCAGTTCATCCATACTTGAAATTATTTGTAAACTAATTACCCATGCCGGATCAGGCATTTGAGCAGAAGTACTCCCATTGGCATCCATATTATCTAAAACCCCACCACCATTATTATTCTTACTCGCACCGTCTTGACTGGCTAAATAACTCTTATAATCAGTAATCGTTGCTAAAATACGCTTATTTAATAAAATAACTTTATCATTATTAAATTGTGCTGGATCATATTGTGAATTTAAAAAAACCTGCAGATGTTGAGCTGAGTATTTACTCCCAGCTAGCATATTTTTATTAACATCAGGCATGGTTTTCAAAAACGTGGCGAAAAGAAATATATAATCATTCTGCGAATATACCCCTTTGTCATGTGACATAGTATTTAATTTATCATCAACAGTCGCTAATAAATTTGGCGTAAATTGCTCAACTTTTACAACACCATTCAAATCTTGAATGACTTGTTTTTCTAATTTATTCTTTTCATAAACTAAAACTCCAAGGTTTAACAACCAATAAATCAGATAAATTACCAATAACACCCCAGCACTTTTACTTAATTTCAATAATGCAGTTTTAGCCTCTGAGGTTAACTTAAGATTAAAACGTTTACTTTTTTCATTATAAAAATTCCACAGTAATGAGCCGTAATTAAACTCAGTATAAAGCTGACATTTTACGGAGTACTTCTGCTCCAAATACTCTTGAACCGCACTATCTTCACAATACAAAATAAGGCTATCTTCGGTATAGTTTTCTAACATACTTTCTAGCAATAAAGGTAGCGGCGCTGCATCATCAAGTAAAAAATACTCAAATTGCGAAGTTCGTACATATTTATGCTCACCAATTAAAAATACCGTCCATAATTTATTTTGGTAATGACTCGCATAAGAAAATGGCTGAATAAATTTAACCTGCTTAACATGCTCACTTAAAGACTCCAACAGCCGCTGATAAAAATTGCGCGTTAAGACCGCAATATAAGACGCCCCATCAGTTAAGCGCATTAGAATTGGCTTACATTCATCAATTTCCTCGGCTAAATTATCTTCGATAACTCCAAGCAATAGCTCATCACTAATTCTGCGATCGCTAACTGCACCCAGTTCAGCCTTAAAAATTGTCGCTAGATGTGGCGATAAGTACACCTCAACCGCATCAAAAGGAATCTTCATGATTGCTGCTAAACTATCGCTACCCGCACCAGTTTGTTCCAAAGCATCATAAAGCTGCCAGTTGCAAGCCATTAAATCTTCGTTATGAATAAATACACGTAAAATTGTCATTCTGGATGTTGCCATAAAATTTGCGGCCATTGGCCACTACGATTTTGCCGAAAAACTAATGCGATCCAACGAAATTGATCCTCATGAACATCAATTTGCACGTGGATGGTAAAATAACTTGAGGTCGTTCCCAGTCCAGCCAGATTTAAAGGAGTTCCATTCGCTTGCTTATCTTGAACGCCATTTTGGGTTAAAAATGTTTTAATTTGTGCTGCACTCTCAAAGGCATTGGTCGCACGGTAACTTAATAAACGCTGCGCAACAGGGAGTTGAATCCCACTTTTTGCCGCAATCACCTCAGCTGAGGCTGTATTTACATTTACCGTCATGCCACTACCTTGTGCTTGATTAGCTGCTGGAACTGGAGGTTGAGGGCTACTTTCGTTAGCACTTTCATTCATCAATCCAGCGCCATTGACAGGAATAGCGGTCACGTACTGAGCCATTTTAAGAACCATCGGCGGAGTTATTCCTTTAACCAAAATTAATTCAGATAAATCCAACAATGGTCTTCCTGCTGGGCGATACGCCGGTTTGCCCTGTGTGTATTGCTGCATTATATCCGATTGATATTGTGGCGCCGCCATATAGGACGCAATATTTGCCGCCATACTTTGGGGTAAATTTATATTACTTAATAAGCTCGTAAACTGAGTTAAAACCACTTGATTTACTTGTCCATTGGTAGTTACTAAATCATTGATGTTAAACTTACTTTGCTCATCAATTATATAACCACTCATATAGGTTTCTTCTAACAACTTGGTTTTAGGAATTGGCTGTGCCCAAACATCATTCAGGCTATCAAAGCCAGAAGTTGCACCACTGGTACCAAGCCCAGCCCTCCCAAATGCAACTGCACTTAACGCCATAGTTGAAGCTTGTTCAATTTGTTGACGATTACTCAAGCGCTTAATTACTCTAAAATCCGTAACACTCAAATTAGCAATAATTGCCATTACAATAAAAACCACCACCATTACGGTAATGAGTGCCGCGCCAGATCTTTTATGCATCGACATCATAATTCTTTCACACGTTCAACACTCTCACCTGATTTTAGTTGGTACTGCAACTTTACCGCCCGTGGTAAAACCGTTGGATCACCTCCCTCAGGTGGCCAACTATCATGCCATTGTTTATCCTGATACAAATATAAGACACTAAATGTTTGCACATTATCAATTAATAAGTCAATTTGGGGAACTGTGGTCAAAACACGGTTAAGCACTGGCCAAGTAACCAAATATAAGCTACCTTGATTAAAACGATAACCTATGCGTTTAGGTGGGGTTGTACCATATACATCATCACCAATATAACCACTTATGGTTAACTCTAACTGTGAATCATAGTTGCTGCTTAATTTAGGTTTACCCTGCAACGCAGGCAATATGGCACCATTTCCATCACGAACAACCAGTGGTATTGAACGATTCCAATTAGTTCCCATATTTGAATTAATTAAGGATAAATTACCCCACTTTTCTTGAGCCCCACCAGCGATTTGCTTGGTGTTAATCAAACTGGTAATAATTCGATAGGAAATTACCGAGATAATTGCAAAAATAATAACCGAAATCATAATTTCAATTAATGTAAAACCTTGGTGCTTGTTATTATATTTGCTCATAACTAATACTGCGCAACATACACAACGGTTTTAAAAATAACATAATCAGGCGTATTTTGCTCACTAATCGCAATATCAATTTTTCTAAAATATGGATTTGGGGTATTACTAACGGTTTCTACAACATTAAAATCTATTTTTGCCAAGCTAAGCTTCTTTTTGACGGTGCCTACATCAGGATATTCTTCATTAACAAAATACAAATTATACTCATTTTCCGCAACCCACGTAGCGACTTCACGCACAAATGTATCATGCACATCACTAATAATTAAACCAATTGCACGTGAAGCTGAAGCTAAAACAATAGTTACGATAAATAATGCAACTAAACACTCAATAAGTGTAAATCCTTTACGTTGCAACATTAATTTGAAACCTTATACCGACCAGCTAGATCACTATCAATCCACGAACTAAATTCGCCATTGCTAACTTCCACCGATAAACTATCATTATCCCCGCTGGGCAAAAATTTAATTTGTTGCTTTTCCTTTATCGGATTACCGTTAATCAACACCTGTTTAACCACCAAACCCGATGGCCAACTCCACGAGAGTAATTTTTTTAGGTCTAAATCTTCCCACTCGCCATCACGATAACGGCTACAGGTAATATTACCACTACCAAGCGAACATGCGATTACACTACTGGTGTAAATCGCATCATCAGATAAAATAGAGAAGGTTGCAGTTAATTTTTCTGCACTGGCCAAAAAGCGTGAATAACTTGGCGCCGTAATACTAATAGTTGCAACTGCTGACATTACCCCCATTATAACTAAAACTATCATGATTTCAATTAGGGTAAAGCCTTTTGTGCGCATAAAACTCTTTAATAAACAGCATTCAAATTATTGGTGTCCAAAGCAGCTAACTAACTATTATTGCCAGTTACCAACTACACTCGCACCATTATCACCAGATGAAGTTGCTCCATCTTGACCATAGCTATAGACATCAATTTCACCATGTTTACCTGGATTTTGGTATTGGTAATCATTACCCCATGGGTCTTGTGGCAATTTATCCAAATAACCATTAGGTTTGAAATTTTGTGGAATTGGTGCAATTGATGGCTTAGTTACCAATGCAGTTAACCCCTGTTGTTGAGTTGGATAACGAGTATTATCCAGTTTGTATAAATCTAATGCGGTTTTAATGTTCTTCACATCGGCTAGAGCTGCAGCTTTACGCGCATCATCGGTGCTACCCATGACACGAGGCACAACCAATGCGGCCATAATACCCATAATCACAATCACTACCATGATTTCAATCAAAGTAAACCCGGATCTTTTTCTTTGCATAACTTGCATAAGACGCCCTTTTAAAAATAAATAAAATCGTTAAAATAAAATAATAGCGGATTTTATCACAACTTTTAATCTTTGCCAAAGATTAAACCGCATAGCCATTGGCTTTTTAGTGAAAATAATCGTCAATTACAACTAAAACATTTAAGTTTAAATCGTACTTAAACCTAATACATCATACATCGAATAAAAACCTACTGGTTGAGCGAACAAAAATTTAGCGGCTAATAATGCACCTGCCGCAAAACTGCGCCGATTAGTAATTTCACTAGTCAAACTCAACTCTTCACCATCATTAATAAAAAGCGCAGTATGCTTGCCAATAATATCACCACCACGCACTACCGCAAAGCCAATTTCTTCGGGCTTACGAACCTGATTTTCCACACCACAACGTTCAAATTTGGCCACTTGACTAAATTCAACTCCGCGCGCAGCCGCAATCGCTTTGCCTAGACCCAACGCAGTTCCCGAAGGCGCATCTTTCTTGTAGCGATGATGACTTTCTATAATTTCAACTTCAGCTTGGGCTAAAGATTTTGCAACCAAGGCGGCAACTTTAAACATGATATTAACCGAAAGACTCATATTTGGCGATAAAAGCACAGGGATTTGTAATGCCGCGTCCTGTAAGCGTTGCAACTGCGATTCATTAAACCCAGTTGTGCCAATTACGAGTGGAACACGATTAATTAAGCACCAGTCTAATGTTTCCAGACAAGATTCAGGCACAGAAAAGTCAATTATTACTTGAGCCATATTTTCTACTGGCCAAGTTGTAATTATGCTCGGATCTGAATCAACTAAACTTTGTGATTTCGCAAAGCTTAACTGATATTCACTTGGCGCAGCATTGATCAGAGTTAAAATTTCCTGCCCCATTCGCCCCACTGCACCATTAAGCGCAATATTTAACATAACTACCCCTTACTTAATAAATACTTGTCCAGCCGATTCAACCGACTTCATGATATCGCTCTCAAAATTAATATTAACAATATAACTATTTCTTAGCTTATCATTTCTAAACTGTTGGAACATATATTGCCATTGTTGTGAGTTAAACATAAACTGTGTAACTGGATGTCCAACAACAAAAGAAACCTGATCCTTAGTCATACCAACCTTTAATTGACTCAGTTGTTGCTCAGTTATATAGTTACCTTGTTGAACTGGGTACATATATGGAAAGCGCCATTCTGAGAATTTAACACCACTGCAGCCATTAAGAATAACAGTGATAAAACAATACCAAATTACTAAACTATTACGCATGATTTTCATTAATTACACCAAAAAATTTGCTTTAAGCGTTATTTTAACCTTAAAATACTAATTTGGTAACAAGCATATTCATATTTTTATGATTTAAAGCACTTCCAGAGCGTAAATATTACTTCTTTTTAATAACTAACAGAAGAAAGCACGAATGAACTACATTCAACAACTCAAAATGTGTAAAATTAAAATTACACCGCATAAACTTGCAATTCTAGAACTATTTGTTCAACATAAACACATTGGTGCAATGCAAATAGTCAATCAATTAGCCAACCAATCAATTGAAATTAGCCTTGCTACAGTTTACCGTATTTTAGCTAGCTTTGAAGAACATAAAATAATTAGTAAACATAATTTTGGCAACGAGCAAGCTATTTATGAACTAAATAATAGCCTAGAACATCATGATCATTTAATTTGCAGCAAGTGTGCAACAGTAGTTGAGTTTAGTAATCAACAAATTGAGGACTTACAAATGACCATTGCTAAGCTAAATAACTTTCAAGTTCTAAGTCATACTTTAAATATTTACGGCATTTGCGAAAAGTGCAACACCAAAACTGAATAAACTAAATTATTTACAAGCTAAAAACAGAGTTTAACCTTCTTATGCTAGACGTACATATTTTTGAAAAACTGCTACAGATATTTATTCTATTCGAATTAACTTTAGCGCTTAAATGTGCTACAATATTGGGTTATTTTTATATTCATGTCTATTCGTAGCCTTTAATTTTTAATAAATAAAACCCATTAATGAAAAAAATAAGCCCAAATCAATTAATTGTAAATACTAGCCGCGCACTACGCTATCTAGTTTTTATTCTAACCTCTATCTTGATTGCTCAGATCATTTGGTGGTTTGCTAAGCCTATCGGCTATAACAGCATAGAAAACCCAGCACTTAATTCGGCTAAAACCCAAGACTTTGCTCAAGCAATTATTAATCGTGCGGCTTTTGGGATTTACGTTGAGGAACATGCTGCTGTACCAACAATTAATCTAAAGGTTATTGGGGTTTATGCTGCTGGTCCTGATAATAGCGTAGCTTTCCTGCAAGTCGATGACAAACATATCATCGCGTCAATTGGCGATACGGTACTTGAAGGTAAAATAAAAGCAATTACACCAACTGGGATTATTTTGACCAGCCAAAATCAGGATATTAGCATACAAATTGGCGGAAGTAATGCAATGAGTAATACACCACCAAGTGTTTCATCAGCAACTTCAACGGCTCAAGTAAACTCTTATAATAATTCTAATAATAGCAATGTAAACAATAGTCATCCGAATGACTCTCAACCGACTACGCCACCAAATACACCTCCAGCTAATAATGGAACAGATGGTCAACCCGCAAATGCCAATGCACCCAACAATCCAGATGAGACACTGGCTGCAAAACGCCAAAAAATGATCCAAGAATTTCAACAACAAAATTCGACTAATAATCAAAATTAACTTACTCCACGACTTAAAGGAATAACATGAATTTAAAGCTTAAACAACTTTGCGCGCTACTTTGCGGAATATCTATTTTAAATACTGGCTATGCGGTAACTAATCCAATGACAGCTAGTCCTACACCGACAACCAGCGCCTCTAACGCGTCAAGTTCAAGTGGCAATAACCAAAGCACCACTTCAGATGATAAAGTTGTGCTTAATTTTGAAAATGCAGATATTCAAAGCGTGATTAAAGCGATTAGCAAATTATCCGGGAAAAATTTCGTAGTTGATCCGCGGGTTAAAGGTACAGTTAATATCGTTTCAGAAAAACCCATTTCAAAAGCTGAAAGTTATAAAGTTTTAGAGTCAGCTTTACGTATGCAAGGCTTTGCTACGGTTGAGGCCGATGGAGTCATTAAAGTTTTACCTGAAACCGATGCACGTACCTATGGCATGCGTACTGACAGCATGGGCAAAAATAATCCAGGTGATCAATTAATCACCAAAATTTTCACAATTGACAATGGTTCGGCAACCCAATTAGCCAATACATTGCGTCCAATGATTTCACCAAATAATACCATTTCAGTTTATACGAATAGCAACGCGTTAGTTGTTACCGATTATGCATCTAATATGACACGCATCACCAAAATAATCAATGATTTAAACGTAACTAAGGCCACTAAAATTACGCCAGTTACGGTTAAATTAAAATATGCTTATGCCAGTGATGTTGCACAAACTTTACAAAGCTACTTAGGTGCTGCTGGTAGTGCAACTGGTGGCGGTGGCGGTGGTGGTGCATCGGCAGATAACGGACCAGCGGTTAATATTACGGTTGATGCTAATTCTAATTCGCTAATTATTTCATCTAATGTAGCCTCCAAGCAAGAGGATTTAAAAAAACTAGCGCAAAGTTTAGATCAAGAAACTCAACAGAGTAACAATAATTTACACGTGGTTTATCTACGCAATGCTGACGCATCCCACGTGGCCGAAGTGCTTAGAATTATTGCTAGCGGACAAGACAATCCTGATCTAGCTCCATCACCAGCTAATCGTGCAATTTCAGATACTAGCTCGGCTTTCCAGAGCAGTGGTAGTTCAGGAGGTGGTGGTAGCAGTGGTGGTGGCTATTCTGGAGGTGGCGGCAGCAAGACGCCTCAAACAACATCTTCAAAAGGCAGTTCAGGAACTCAACCAAATGGCGATAAAAATGCAGCCAAAATTTTAATTCAGGCTGAACCAACCACTAATTCTTTAATCATTCAAGCACCTGAAGCAGTTTATCGTAACTTCAGAATGGTCATTAACATGTTGGATGTACGCCGCGTGCAGGTAATGATTGAAGCCTTAATTGCCAATGTCAATACTACTGAGCAGGGCAATTTTGGAATTCAATGGATCGGGGGTGCTGGAAATAATAATGCTGGTGTAGCCGTATTATCTAATTACGGCGGTGCTGGTAGTGCAGTAAGTAGTCTTGCTACTACTGCAATGTCTTTAGCTGGTGGAGGCACAGGTTCTCCTTCTGCACCCACATCACTACCAAACGAAATTTATGTTGGACTGGTCACAGGAACAGTAAATATTGGTGGACAAACTATCCCAGGTATTTCAGCCCTTGCCGATATGTTAGCCGCAACTAGTTCGGGTAACATTATTGGACGTCCAACTTTACTCACACTTGACAATGAAGAGGCCTCAATTTTTGTGGGTTCCAACATTGGGATTCCATCAGGTTCGTATGCAACTACAGGTGGTAATTCAACCGTAAACCCATTTACCACAGTCAATCGTCAAGATTTAGGAACGGTGCTACGCATTAAACCACTAGTCACTCAAAGTGGCACAATTCAGCTTTCGGTCTATCAAGAAGATTCTTCTTTGGATCCAGATCAACCAACTGGTGTTTTTGCACAAAATGGTCCAAATATCTTGAAACGTAACTTAAAAACTCAATTAGTTGTTAACGATGGTCAAATGATTGCACTAGGCGGTATGACATCCGATTATATCCAATTACAAAATTCTGGATTTCCTGTTTTAAGCTCAATTCCTTACCTAGGTTGGTTATTTAGCTGGCAAAGCCGTACTCACAAGAAACAAAATTTAGTTATTTTCTTGCGTCCCGTGATTATTCGTGATTCTGAAGGTTCTAAAGCGTTAACTAACCAACGTTATCGTTATATCATGGATCAGCAAAATATGATCCAAGCTAAAGGTAACGCGTTATTGCCACAAATTAATGCAGTTACTCTAGAAAATCAAGTTCCTTATGACAATAAAGTTCCGACTCAAGTTAACACTATTCCAAGCGAACCAATTATTGATTTGACCCATGGAGTTCAAGGAACCAATTTGCAACCAAATAACCCAGCAAGCTCATCAACAACACCAATTAAAACTTGGAATAATAATGGTGTAACGGTGCAACAAACCGCACCGAATGCAATTTCAATTAATGGAACCGCTAATTAATCGAGCCAAAATGGAACAACTAAAGTTTTCTCCCAATAAATATTCACGGCGCATTCCTTATACGTTTGCGCGGGCAAATAAAATATGCATTATCGCTGCGGATGATGAATTTGTACATTTGGCAACAGCGAATAAATTAAATCCACTCGTAATTAGTGAAGTTAAACGCAAGGTAAATTTACCCATTAAGCTCCATCATATTGATGAAAAAACCTTTGATTCACTCGTGGCTGAGGCGTATTCTAGCGCCAATGCTGCCGCCGTAGTTGATGATATGCAGGATGATATTGATATTTCGGATTTAATGCAAAATTTGCAAAAAACCGAAGATTTGCTTGAGTCGGAAAATGATGCCCCCGTAATTCGAATTATTAATGCCTTCTTAACTCAAGCCGTGAAAGAAGACGCTTCAGATGTGCATCTCGATGCCTATGAGCGTACTTCACTAGTCCGTTTTCGCCGTGATGGAGTGTTACATAAAATTACCGATGTTAACCCAGGTTTGCATGCAGCATTAATTTCGCGGATTAAAATTCTCGCACAAATGGATATTGCCGAAAAACGTTTGCCACAAGATGGACGGATTAGTCTGCGCTTGGCTGGGCGCGAAGTTGATTTACGGGTTTCAAGTATCCCAACTGGACATGGTGAACGAATTGTAATGCGTTTATTAGATAAAAATAAAGAGCGCTTGCAACTTGAAACACTGGGAATGGCCGCCGATACACTAGTTAATATTGATAAATTAATTACTCGTCCTCATGGAATTTTTTTGGTAACTGGACCAACAGGTTCAGGTAAATCAACCACACTCTACGCGGCTTTAGCTCGGGTTGATTCAAATGCACTCAACATCATGACGGTGGAAGATCCTGTCGAGTACGACATTCCAGGAATTAGTCAAACCCAGGTTAATGCCAAAATTGACATGACTTTTGCACGAGCCTTGCGTTCAATTTTACGTCAAGATCCCGATGTGGTCATGATTGGAGAAATTCGCGATTTAGAAACCGCACAGATCGCCGTTCAATCGAGTTTGACTGGACATTTAGTAATGGCAACCCTGCATACCAATTCCGCCGCATCAACCATTACGCGGATGCTCGATATGGGAGTTGAATCATTCTTGCTATCTTCAACTTTAATTGGAATTTTGGCGCAACGCTTAATTCGTTTGCTGTGTCCAAAATGCAAAACCGAAAACTTAACCTTATCTCAAGCTTTACGCGAAGAATATACCATTCCTGATGGCACTAAGATCTATCGCGCTGCTGGTTGCGATTATTGCAGCGGAACTGGCTATAAGGGACGCACGGGGATTCATGAATTACTCATGGTTGACGATGAAGTTCAACGTTTAATTCACACCAATGCCTCAGAAACGGCAATTGAACTTTATGCAACTGAAAAATGTCATATGCGCACTTTACGCATGGATGGTTTACGCTGGGTAATTGAGGGTAAAACTTCAATTGAAGAAATTATCGCAATTACTAAAGAGTAAACTATGCAAACATTTAATTATAAAGCCATTGACAAAAATGGTAAAGAAAAAGCTGGAGTAATTCAAGCTGAGAATCCTAAGCAAGCACGCTTACTGTTACGCAATACAGGGCTCATTGTTTCACACTTAGAGTCTGAAAAATCACGGAAAGAAAAATCCGCCAAAAACGTCTCATTTCAACGTAAGGCTATTTCAACCCTTGAACTTTCCCTCATCACCCGCCAATTTGCAATTTTGATTAATTCAGGGATGTCCGTTGAACAATCTTTAGGGGCTCTCTCTGATCAATTAGAAAGCCAAGAACAAAAGGCCATTATGAGCGGTGTACGTAGTGAAGTATTAGGTGGACGACCATTGGGCGCCTCATTGCGCATGTATCCTAAAATTTTCCCGCCAGTTTATTGTAGTTTAGTTAATGCAGGTGAACAATCGGGAAGCCTTGGCAATGTGATGACAAAATTAGCCGATTACAGTGATAAAACTCGCGAATTAACTAGTAAAATCATGATGGCATTACTTTATCCGGTAATTGTTTCAATTGTTGCAACCATGGTAATTGTCGCACTCTTGGTCTTTGTTGTGCCGCAAATTGTAAAAGTTTTTGAAGCCTCCAAACAAACCCTACCCTTAATCACCCGTGCGATGATTGGCGCGAGTAACGGACTGCGTAGTTACGGAATTTATATGCTAATTGCAATTATTCTCGCCGTAATTCTCTTTATGCGTTCACTGAAAAATCCCGAAAATAAAATCAAGTTTCATCGCCGCTTACTAACCTTGCCAATTGCAGGTAAATTACTGGTAAATATTGATATTGCACGCTTTTCAAACACTTTATCAATGTTACTTTCCAGCGGTGTACCTATGTTAAATGCGCTTGAAGCTAGCCGTGACACACTCAGCAACTTTATGCTAAAAAATGCTGTGGATCGCTCAGTAAAAATGGTGCGTGAAGGGGTTGGTTTGGCAGTCGCACTCAATGCGCAAAAAGCTTTTCCGCCTGTAGTAATTCATTTAATTGCCAGTGGTGAAAAATCGGGGAATTTAGATCACTTGCTCGAACAAGCAGGTAGTCACCAAGAATTAGAATTAACTCACCGTAGTCAACTCCTGACGGGGATCTTAGAACCTGCTCTGATAGTTTTCATGGGTGCGGTCGTTATGCTGATTGTAATTGGTATTATGTTGCCGATTCTGAACATGAATAAGATGGTAACCTAATTATTAAGCGCTTAAGTTAACTTTATACGGTGCATGAGCTAAATTAAACTTTATAGACCTGTTGAAAGATTAAATAAAATATGACTGAAAAAGAAAAAATGCTTAATGGTGAGAGTTATTTTGCCTATGATCCAGAACTTATGCAAGATCATCACCGCGCAAAGGAACTCTGTCAACAATATAACCAAATTACAGTTTCTGATACTCAAGAAAAATTGCGTCTGCTGAAAGAATTATTTCAAGCAGATTATGCCGCTCACATTGAAGCAAATTTTTTCTGCGATTATGGTTATAACATTAAATTAGGTAAAAACTTCTATGCCAATCATAATCTAATTATTCTCGATGGGGCACCGGTAATCATTGGTGATAATGTCATGATTGCACCTAACGTAGGTATTTATACCACTGGGCATCCGATTGATGTAGCGCAACGAATTGCTGGAATTGCATTCAGCCACGCCATTACTATTGGCAATAATGTCTGGATTGGTGGCAGCGTGAATATTTGTCCTGGTGTGACTATTGGTGATAACTGTGTTATCGGTGCTGGCGCGCTAGTTATCCATGATATCCCCGCTAATAGCATTGCCGTAGGTAACCCCTGCCGGGTAATTAAATCGATTGATAAAACCAGTCCAGAATAAATGCTATCTCACACGGTTATAGTTTTATCTTTGCCAGCAAAATTGACATTATTTCAAATTAGCCCAATATGCAAATAATTCATTCCTCAACTAATTATAAATAGTGTAATTTAAGCTCTCACCAATATAAGGTTATCTAAAATTCTATGCGCTACTTATCTACTGTTTTTGGACTTATTCTTGGCTCGGTAAGTTCACTTAGTTATGCTACAACTCTTGAAATTGCGGTAGCCAGTAATTTTGCTGAGCCCGCCAAACAAATTGCTCAACAATTTGAACAACAAACTAAAATTCAAGTTTCAATTTCAAGCGCTGCTACGGGGGTACTTGCCAACCAAATTCGTAATGGCGCACCGTATAAAATCTTTCTTTCAGCCGATCAAACTACACCTAAAATATTAATTGAGACCGGTTACGCCGTTGCTGCTAGCCAATTTACCTACGCTCAAGGTCAGCTCGTTCTCTGGAGTGCAAATCCACATTTAATTGACTCATCGAGCAAAATTTTAACCACGGGTAATTTTAAATACCTTGCAATTGCCAATCCTAAATTAGCCCCCTATGGTGCAGCTGGCTATCAAACCCTCAGTAAACTTGGCTTAACCCAGCACCTCCAAAGCAAAATAGTCAACGGTGACAATATTTCCAACACATATCAATATGTTGCGAGTGGCAATGCTCAATTGGGTTTCGTGGCGCTGGCACAAATTATGCAAAATGGTAAAATTAGCCAAGGTTCCTACTGGATCGTACCAACATCGATTAGCCCATTAATCAAACAAGATGGCGTAATTTTAAAAGCTGGTGCATCAGACCCTTATGCTCAAAAATTTATTAATTTTATGCGTTCAGAATCGGCTTTAACTATCCTCAGAACTTATGGTTACCGCTAAATGTTAAACACCGAAGATTGGAGCGCGCTCTGGCTAAGTATCGAACTAGCGGGCTTAACTACACTAATTTTAATAATTATCGCGCTGCCGTTGGCATGGTGGCTAGCTTTTCATCAATCACGGCTTAAAGCCTTAATTGCAGCCTTAGTTGCGCTGCCACTAATTTTACCACCGAGCGTAATTGGTTTTTACTTATTAGTTGCAATGGGACCACATGGGTTAATTGGCAAACTCTGCCAAACACTTGGAATTGAGCTGTTCCCATTTACCTTTAATGGCTTATTGATTGCCTCCATCATTTACTCTTTACCCTTTGTCGTCCAACCGATTCAAAATACTTTTAATAGCATCGGTAAAAAACCCTTAGAAATTGCGGCAACACTCGGTGCTAAACCACTAGATGCATGGCTAAATGTCGTATTACCTCTGGCTAGAAATGGTATTCTTAGTGCGGCAGTACTCGGTTTTGCACATACTATTGGCGAATTTGGTATCGTGTTAATGATCGGTGGCAATATTCCTCATAAAACCCAGTTAATTTCACTCCAAATTTACAATCATGTTGAAGCATTTGAATATGCCCAAGCGGGGCAATTATCTCTAATTTTACTAATTTTTAGTTTTGCGGTGCTTAGTTGCATGTACTGGCTCAATCAAAAATTTAACTATTTAAATAAAGCTTAAAATGCTAAAAATCAAATTTAAGCAAACTTTAGCGCATTTTAAACTGGAATTAGAGCTTAATTTGCCAGCCCATGGGATTAGCGCAATTTATGGGCATTCTGGTGCAGGCAAATCCAGTCTACTCCGCGCCATTGCGGGGCTAGAATCAGCACCTGAAAACCACGTAGAATTTAAACATCAACTCTGGCAAGCTCCACAAATTTTTATCCCAACCCACCAACGTAGAATTGCTTATGTAACCCAAGAAAGTTATCTTTTTCCGCATCTAAACGTGCAGCAAAACCTAGAATTTGCCGCCAAACGTGCAAAAAGCACTACTGCACAGTTTCAGCAAATTATTGAGCAATTTCAACTTGAGGCGTTGTTAAAACGCAGAGTAAATAAACTCTCAGGCGGGGAAAAACAACGTATCTCATTGGCGCGCGCACTGCTAACACAACCACAATTACTGTTACTTGATGAGCCATTTTCTGCACTTGATCAAGCACAAAGCAATTATTTACTCAACCACCTCGTCGATTTGGAGCTACCAATTATTTATGTCAGTCATGTCCGCGATGAAATTTTACATTGCGCCAATTATATCGCGCAAATTGAGAATGGTAAACTGCTCAAAGCTGGTAAATTAAATCAAATGCTCAGCAGTTTAGCTTATGATGGAGTAATTATTGCGGCTAAACGTAACTGCAGTCCTCAAGCCAATCTAAGCTATAATTACACGAGTGAATTAGGTGATCTATATCTTCCAAGTTGGGTCAGCACGGCTGAAACAATTCGCTTCTTAATTGAAAGTTCAACACTACGAATTCGAAGTTTTAATTCCATGACTACAAACACTGAAAGTATTAATTTAATTACGGCACAAATTCAAACAATTACAAGTAAGAATGGATATACTCAACTTAATTTAACCCTAGCCAATAATGCACAAATAAGTTTAAACCTCGAAGCACAACAATTAATTAAGCTGAAACTTAAACTTGGTGATAACCTTCAACTGGAGATTCTTAAACTTCAGCTCATTTAGAAAGAATTCACCTAAAATATTTCTAACTAATTCTCTTCAGTACATAAATTACACTATTTATGTTATGGGTAAACTCCACTAAAATAATCCACGGTATAATTGACCTAATCTAGCAAATCATTTGGTTGGAAAACCTTAATTTAAAGATAGCCTATCTAAGCTTATCATGAAAACAGTTGCATAGACTCATTATTCCCATCGACGGGGCTAACAGCAGACTTACAGCGCCAAACTAACTCCACTCTAAGCGCACTTATAATAAAAAAGATGGTATCAATTGATACCATCTTTTTACATTCGCTGTTTGCGTAATTTATTTACGTAAACCTAGTTCTTTAATTAAACCAGCGTATTTAACAAAATCAGTGCGTTTTAGATAATCTAACAAACGACGACGTTGTGAAACTAATTTCAATAAACCACGGCGAGAATGATGATCTTTAGCGTGAATTTTAAAGTGACCAGTTAAATCATTAATGCGCGCAGTCAATAATGCAACTTGAACTTCAGAAGAACCAGTATCACCAGCAACACGTTGAAATTTTGCAACTATCTCGGCTCTTTGAGCTACAGTAACAGCCATTTTTTTTCCTTTAATAAGGTTAATGAAAAGTAGAGCCAAGTAAAAAATTTAACTTTTAAACCTAGTCACTACTCCGATATAAGGTAGAGATTATCGCACAGTTAAGCACAAAACACAAGTTTAATCGTTATAAATGCGCAATTCTTGCCCAGCATAAATAAAGTTACTTCCTGCACTAACCACACGATCGCCATTATGCACCGCACCAGGTTTTATTTTCATCGAGCTACCATTGGTGCTAATCACCTCAATTGGCACTAATTTAGCTAATGATTTAGCATCCATCAACCAAACATAGGTTTTGCCATCTTTAGCATAAAGACTATTTAACGGCAATTCCACGCCATCAGTTGAATTAAGTGGTGAAACTTGTACATCTGCAGCCATACCATATTTGATATTAGCATCTGCATTATTAATCGTAATTCGAGCCGTGAAGGTACGACTTTGTTGATCACTCGCTTGATTAATAATCCGAATAGTACCTTTATAAGATATGTCAGTTGCCCAAATTTTAATTATTGCAGGCATGCCAGATTTATAATTATTAATTTGTGCCTCAGGTAGTTCAATTTCAACTTCTTTAGCACCAGATACCGCCATAGTTGCAACTGTTTGCCCTGAACTCACCACCTGACCAGCGTCCATGCTAATTGAGGTTATAACACCATCAGATGGAGCTTTTAAAGTAGTATATTTAACTTGATTTTGACTATTGGACAATTGATTATTAGCTTCCTCATATTGAGCTTTTGCACTATCAAACTGAGCCTTCCGTGTATCATATTCTGCCTGTGAGACAAAATTTTGCTGGAGCAACTCTTTATAACGTTGTAAATTAGCTTGCTGCGTAACGTAATTTGATTTAGCCGAGGCAACTTGAGCATTTGCAGAATCTGCTGAGAGTTTATAATCGGTTGGATCTAAACTAGCTAACACCTGAGATTGTTTTACGGCTTGCCCAATATCAACATTCCGTTCAACAATCTTACCAGCAACTCGAAACGATAATTTAGGTTCAAATTTAGCATGAACGATACCATGAAATGTGCTAGCGGCTTGTTCAAAATTATTGCCAACCACAAATGTTTTAACATAGCGCATATCATCCGCAGGTTGCGGTTTCTTCCCGCAAGCCACCACCGCTACACTTAGTAACACCATTAACAAGTGTTTTAACATAACTACCCTTTCACTCGAACAATATTCGCACCAACATTATTCAGTTTATGTTCAATATGTTCATAGCCACGATCTAAATGATAAATTCTATCAACCAGCGTTTGTCCCTCAGCATACATTCCAGCTAAGACCAAGGATGCAGACGCTCGTAAATCAGTCGCCATCACCTCTGCGCCGTATAATTGAGTAACACCACGAATCATCGCAATATTGCCATCCACTTCAATTTTAGCACCCATCCGACACAATTCAGGGACATGCATATAACGATTTTCAAAAATAGTTTCGGTCATATGTGACGCACCGTCAGCCACACAATTTAAGGTCATAAACTGTGCTTGCATATCGGTAGGAAATGCTGGGTAGGGTAAAGTTTTAATATCAACCGCTTGTGGACGCTTAGTCATCACAACCCGCAAGAAATCATTGCCCTGAGTAACTAAGGCACCAGCTTTATTTAATTTCTCGATAATTGCACCCATCGTATCAGGTCGCGCATGGGTTAAGGTTAAATCACCCTGTGTAATTGCAGCCGCAACCGCAAAAGTTCCAGCCTCAATCCGATCAGCAACAATTGTATGTTCACAACCATGCAGTTTTTCAACACCATCAATAACTAATGTATCCGTGCCAATCCCATCAATTTTAGCGCCCATACGCACTAAACAATGGGCTAAATCGGTTACCTCAGGCTCACGAGCCGAGTTTTCTAAGATAGTCACCCCATCCGCTAAAACGGCGGCCATTAATAAATTCTCAGTCCCAGTCACAGTTACCATATCCATGACAATCCGCGCACCTTTTAAGCGACTAGCTTTGGCTTTAATATAACCATGCTCAATGATAATTTCGGCACCCATCGCTTCAAGACCCTTGATATGCTGATCCACTGGACGCGCACCAATCGCACAACCACCCGGTAAACTAACTTCCGCATAACCAAAACGTGCCACTAATGGACCCAATACCAAAACCGATGCGCGCATGGTCTTAACTAATTCATATGGCGCAACTAAGCTCGTAACATTGCTTGCGTCAAACTTCATTACATCATCAGTAAAATCAATTTTTACACCCATGCCACCTAAAAGCTTCTCAAGTGTATAAATATCTTTCAATTGCGGCACATTTTTTAATACCAACTGATCTGCTGTCAATAAACTAGCACACACAATTGGTAAGGCTGCATTTTTAGCACCTGATACGCGAATATCACCTTTTAAATTCATTGAGTGATTAACGATTAATTTATCCATTGAGTTGACTCCATTCTTCAGGGGTATGCAGTTTCATTGACAGCGCATGAATTTCTTCACGCATCCGATCGCCCAATGCCGCATAGATTATACGATGGCGGTTAATTCGCGACTGCCCAACAAATGCAGGACTAACCACAATTGCCTCAAAGTGTCGACCATCACCACTCACATCCAAATGACTACATTCAAGCTCTTTGACAATGGCTTGATAAATTACATCTTCTAACATACGACTTCCTCAATTAATGTTTTATTTTAATCCCATTTTTTAATAAACTAATTCCAATTGCATTAATAATTACCGCAAAAATTAAGACAAAAATAGCTCCATACATAATTCCAAAGCTAGCATGTCCAACAAAACCATATCTAAACCCATCGACAATATATAAGAATGGATCTAATAAAGCTAAGCTTTTCCAAAATGGACTCAGGTGTTGAATGTTAAAAAACACTCCCGATAAATAGATTAATGGCACCATCACAAAGGATTGGAAACCAGCTAATTGATCAAATTTCTCACACCAAATCCCAGCAATTATCCCTAAACCACCCGTGATAGCTGAACCCAAAATTGCAAAATAGAAAATTGCCCAAATTTGTTCGACCATGAATGAGCCGAACCAAACAATCCCCAAAAACACTGCGCTACCGACAATTAAACCACGGATAATACTCGCCGTCAAATACGCTAAATACATGCTGGCTGGCGAGATTGGCGCCATCAAAATGAAAATTAAATTCCCCGAATATTTGGATTGAATTAAGCTACTCGAGCCATTGCCAAATGAATTTAATAACACCTGCATAATAACCAAACCAGGAATAAGAAAGGTTGCATAATTTACATGTGCTAATCCCGTGTTAATTCCCGAGAGTTGACTACCAAAAATTAATTGATAGAGTAACGCGGTGGACAACGGTCCAACAATAGTTTGAACCCAAATTGAACTAAATCGATAAAGTTCTTTTTTTAATAAAGCAAAAAATGGCATCTTAGCGTCCTAAATATTTTAAAAAGATATCTTCAAGTTTGGGGCGACTAATATTCATATTTTCAACTTTAATACCGTCTTGTTGCAACTGCGTTAAGACCAACATAATTTCTTCACTGGTCTTTAATTGTAAAGTATATTTATTCAGTTCTTTATTCACAATTAACTGACGCAAGCTCTCACTAAATAATCCAGCAGTGGTTTCCACTTCAAAAAAGATCGGTAAGCCATTGGCTTTGCTGATTAATTCATCCTTAGAACTCTTGGCAATAATTTTGCCATTGTCAATCATAATAATTTGATTGCAGAGTTTTTCCACTTCTTCCAAGTAATGCGTCGTTAATAGAATTGTATGCCCTTGCGTATGTAATTCCTGAATAAATTCCCATAAATTCTTACGGATTTCAACATCCACACCAACGGTAGGTTCATCCAAAATAATTAACGGTGGCTTATGCACCAAGGCTTGCGCTACCATTAAGCGGCGTTTCATTCCACCAGATAAACTGCGGGTGTTCGCATCCATCTTATCTTCAAGATGCATCCGTGCCACCAACTCTTCAATCCAAGCTTGATTATTTTTAACCCCGTAGAGACCAGATTGAAAAACTAAGGTTTGCCGGACGGTTAAAAAAGGATCAAAAGCCAACTCTTGCGGCACCACGCCCAATTGTTTTTTGGCCGCCACTAAATTAGAGAGTACATCTTGGCCTAAAATTTTTATTTGACCTTTAAAGCTATTAATCCCAGCAATCGATGAAATTAAAGAGGTTTTTCCAGCACCATTGATCCCAAGTAAGCCAACAAAATCACCAGGATTTAACTGAAAATCCACGTCATCTAGAGCTTTAAATTTATTGTTATAAATCTTACTTACATGATTAATTTCTAAAGCGTACACATTTATTCCTATTTAACGGCTGATTCATTACTTGTATCATCAAGCATGACCAAGGTTTCATTTGATTTTACTAAATTTAAATCACGCCGAGAGCGCGCTTCCATTAATTCAGGCGAACCTTTTAACTCTAACAAGTGTTCAACTACCGCATCATTACGATCTTGTAATTTCTGATTGTATTCTAAGCGTTGATTAATATTTAATGATAAATTATGGTTGTCATAGACACCACCGCGCCCAAACCACAATTCGTATTGGAATAAAGCCATTACGCCACATAAGGCAAGAAATAATAATTTTTGCATAAATCAACAAATTAAAAATAATTAACCTCGGATTTTACCATAAAACCGCCAATTAAACTAGCTGAATAAAAATCAAGCATCTATTAAATTATTGGATAGCAAAGCAAGTCAATATTTAGCACTAAAGTATTATTCAACATCTTCCCTAATCACTTAAAAGCCTAATTTATGTTACCGAATCCCAATCTCACTAAATAATTCAAAATCTAGCTTTAATTCCAATATTACACGTATAATAACCACCTTATTATATTGAACTGCATTAGCATAGAAACGATTAATCATGCCATCCCCTAAAAGCCATTTAAACGCCTATATAAAACTAACTCTTGCCATCTTTGCTTGGGCTGGAGTTTACCAAAGCGCAGGTTATTTAATTAAACACGTGGATTTATATAGTGCCGCATTCTTCCGCTATTTAATTGCTTCAATTGCTCTTCTTGCTATTTTACGCATTAAAACAGGGAAATTCATCGATGTAGCACAATTCAAACAACATTGGAGTTTGCTAATTAGCTTAGGAATTGTTGGAATCGGTTTATATAACTTGGCTTTTTTTAGCGCTGAACAATATCTGTCACCCAATATGGTCGCTATAATTTCTTCCTTTAGTCCATGCCTAACCGCTCTACTAGCAGCAGTATACATGCGCCAACGCTTAAGTTTAATGACCTATGTTGCGATGTTAATTGCATTATGCGGCACTATCGGTGTGATTAATTATGCCAATCCAAATTGCGGGCAATTCTTCTGTAACGATATCTTTACACACCTTTCAAAAGGCGAAATTTACGCTTTATGTTTGTGTTTATTTACGGCAATTTATAATATTATGAACCGTGTTGCAACTCAAAAACAGATTCCTTCATTAACCATCACCACCTACGCCGCAGTCTTTGGAAGTCTAGTGTTATTTTTCCCTATGATAATTTTAGGACACCCAAGTAACATATTTAGTCAAAATTTAGAATTTTGGTCAATAATGCTCTATACATCATTAATTGGTTCTGTGTTGGCGTACTTCTGGTACTCTGAGTCCATTAAAAATCTAGGCGTTACCAAAACTGTGATATTTCTCAATGGAATACCATTTGTGACCATCTTAATTGGGGTTGCTTTATTTGGCGAACAGGTTAGCCTAGCTACTGTTTTCTGCGGAGTTGTCATTATTAGTGGCGTGATTTTAACTAACTTAATGATTAAGCGAAGAGCTAATTAGGTTATCATTTGTTTCAAGAAAGCACCGAATCATTAAAAACTAGGTGTTTTTTTACGCACTGACTCTTTTAACTTGTTGTACTGTTTGAGTTTTAGCGACGACTTTAGCTGCAGTACTTTGCATAGTATTACACTCTAATTGACTTTTGGTTTTTAAACAACGCGTCATTGCGACAGATTCAGTATATTGAGCAATTACTGAGCTCGCATTAAATCCAGCAACTAACAGCACGATTATTAATTTTGCTAAATTTTCACCCTCTAACACATATCAATTAACAATACAAGTAGCTCTTTTTAACTACTTCAGTTAATAGGTTAAACAAAAATATCATAATTAATAGATATACATTATGTTTCACCGCAGATGATTTGAACTGAGAGTGACGTTCTAAATTAACGCTTCAATCAATTACCATCAACTGGCTTAGCATGATGAAAATCAGTAGGTTATAACTTACACCTTTTATTAAGCTTATAAAAAACAAGCCATTCTTTTTAAATGACTTGTTTTCTATAATCTATTTCAGTGTGATTTGACTAAATATTAGGCTTATTCTCAATGCAAAGCTTTAATTTAATCTGCCAAATACTTAGTGCTCACAATTTCAATATCCAACAACTCGCTCAAATCATCAATCGCTTGTTGAAAATTAATTACTTTAATCGTCGTAAATCCTAGCGCCTTAGCACTCGTAACATTAGCTTTACTATCATCCAAAAAGATACACTCTGCAGCTTTAAGTTGATGTTTAGCTAGAATAAATTCAAAAATCTGCGGGTCTGGCTTAGCTAATTTGATATGCGATGAAACTACGATATCATCGAAAAGTTTCCAAAACGGATGCTCTTCAAGTAAACTACGGAAAATATCACTTGGCATATTGGTTAAAGCATAAATTGGATAACCCAAGGCTTTTAATTTGGTTAAAAGTTCAATCATTTCAGGAATTGGACGCAATGCAATCACCACATTTTGCAACAAGGCTTCCATTGCAGTATTTGAACACTCCAATTTATCTGCCAATTGCTCTTTTAAATCCTTAGTCGAAATTAAACCTTGATCATAAGCGCTCCACTCTGGAGATAAAAAGGTTTGTTCCATCATCATTGGCATATTCGAAACACTAAAGACGCTTTGTAAAACATGCTCTGGTTGCCATTCCAAAACAACATTTCCTATATCAAAAATAATTGCTTTCGGTTGTGGGTTAATCATTTTCATTCTCCTTCAAGAATTCATATAAAATTAAAATCTAATTTAAACGCTCTAAAAATCCATCTAATTCATCCAGTGAGCTATAGCTAATCGTAATCTTGCCATGCCCGCCAGAACGACTGTGTTTAATTCCAACCATCATTCCCAATTTATCCGCCAGTGTATCTTCAAGCTGAGCAACATCAGGATCTTTACGATCTTTCTTCAAGGGCACTTCATCACCATATTTTTGTGCGTGCAAAATTCGCGCAACTCGATTTTCAACTTCGGCAGTAGTTAGTTTTTTAAGCATAATTTCTTCGGCTAAAACTAACTGTTTCTCTTCAGATAATGGCAATAAGGCACGCGCATGCCCCATGTCTAATTTGCGATCCAGCAGCAAGTCCAAAACTTCACAACATAAATTTAACAAACGCAAGGTATTGCTCACATTGCTGCGGGATTTACCAGTTACCTGCGCTAAAGCCTCATGAGTCAGCCCAAATTCATCAATCAAGCGCCGATAGCCTTCGGCTTCCTCAACAATATTTAAATCTTGGCGTTGAATATTTTCAATCAACGAAACGGCTAAGGCTTCTTGGTCGGTAAATTCACGAATAACCGCAGGAATCTGCTGCAACCCAGCTAATTGGCTAGCGCGCCAACGCCGTTCACCTGCAATTAATTCATAACGCTCTTTAGCAATTTGACGCACCACCACGGGTTGAATCACGCCGTTTTGGCGAATTGAATTAGCCAATTCCTCAAGCTCAACCTCAGCAAAAACCCGCCGTGGTTGATATTTACCCGCTTGAATACGGCTAATTGACAACTGATGTAACTGATTAACTTCGGCGTGTTTCTTATCGCTAACTACGCTCGTATCTTTATTAGTCAAATTAACATTTGATGCCGCTAATAACGCATCAAGTCCCTTGCCTAAACCTTTTAGCTTTGTCATTTAAACTAACCACCATCTTAAAACTTAATTATTAATTTTTGACGAATTATTCGGCTTCTTTGAGTCGCTTCAATAATTCACGAGCTAAGCGTAAATATGATTGCGCACCAGCTGATTCTGGATCAATCGCAACAGCCGTAGAACCGTGGCTTGGCGCTTCAGCCAAGCGCACTGCGCGTGGAATCGACACATAAAAGACTTGCTCATTAAAATGTTCAACTAATTGCGCAGAAACTTGAATTGCCAAATTATTGCGTTTATCATACATAGTACGCAAAATCCCCAAAAACTCTAATTCAGGGTTAAGTTTAGATTGCATCAAACGAACCGTATTCAACAAATCGGTAAGTCCTTCAAGTGCATAGTATTCACATTGAATCGGGACTAAAATATAATTTGCCGCACTTAAGGCATTTAGAGTTAACAAACTCAAAGATGGCGGACAATCAATTAAAATCACATCATAATTTGCACTAACCTCAGCTAAAGCTTTTTTCAACTTAAATTCACGTTTTTTTAAATCAACCAGTTCAATTTCAGCACCAGCTAAATTACGGTTTGAAGGTAAAATATCAAATTTACAGCTTGGTGACTTAACAATTGCATCTGTCACTGCCAGATTATTAATGAGCACATCATAGACCGAATATTTAAGGCCATTTTTTTCAATACCAGCCCCAGTTGTCGCATTTCCTTGCGGGTCAATATCAACCACTAAAACTTTTTTACGATTTTGCTGAACTAATGCAGTTGCCAAATTTAACACGGTAGTAGTTTTACCAACACCACCCTTTTGATTTACAATAACAATTATATTTTTCATTTATGAGTGATCTTTATTAAGAAACGTTGCGCTGCCAAATTTGGCACGCTTAATTCAATTACTTGTCCCTGCCAATTAGTTAATTTAGTCAATTCTGCTTCACCTTGTTCACCTTTCATTGCCAAATAATAACCATCTGGAGCCAATAGATGACTAGTTAACTGGGCAAACAAGCCCAAATCAGCAAAGGCACGTGACGTGATTATTTGAAATTTTTGCTCAGGCTGATAATCTTCAACTCGCTGACTAATTACTTGTAAATTACTTAATTGCAGCTCAATTTTAGCCTGCAATAAAAATGCACATTTTTTAGCATTACTATCAATTACGACCACTGCTTGTTCAGGACGCATAATTGCCAAAATTATACCAGGTACACCCATCCCGCTACCAACATCTAGCAATGCGCCGTTATTTGGAAAATGCGCAACAATACTTAAGCCATCGAGTAAATGATGGGTTAAAATATCCAGTGATTTAGTAATTGCGGTCAAACTATAAACTTTATTCCACTTAATTAATAGCGCTTTATAATCTAATAACTGCTCGAGTTGAGCCTGAGAGCACTCCAAATTCAGTTGTTTGATACCAGTTTCTAGTAATTCTATTTCATCAACTCTAGCCATTACGCCCCTCCCATGCCTCAATCATTTCACCGGATACATAATAAGGTTCATCGGCATATTCAAGCATTTCAAAGTCACCAGCCGAATTGCCATAGGCATAAGCATAATTAAAATTAAGTTTATTTTTCGTCAAGAAATCTTGGATTCGTTCAACTTTTTGTTTACCATAGCAATTATGGGTTAATAAACGTCCAGTTAAACACTGTTGCGCATCAATTTCTAATTCTGTTGCAATCACCTGATCTAATTTATGTAAATTAGCCCAATGGCGTAAATAAATTCCCAAATTAGCACTCACCAAAAATAAATTATGCCCGTGTTCACGATGCCATTCGATCTTCGCATAAGCCACGGGATTAATATATTTATTTAGATGGGTTAATGCAAATTGTTTAGCTTTATGTTCAACTTGACGCTTTGAATACCCTTTTAATAAGACTGTCAACGTTGCTTGTTTGGCAGTTTCATTATTAATAATTCCTAAGCAATAACGGATGACAATGGGGATTAATTTTGGCAGCGCTAGCGTAAATCTGAGCTTGCCAACAACAAACACCAAAAATGGCACCAGCGTATCTTTACGCGAAATAGTTCCATCAAAGTCAAAATAAGCTACAATTTGTCGACTTGGATTCATCTTAACGATCACCCATACTCGCCAACAATTCGGCTTGATGCTCAGAAATTAAGGTATTGCACATCTCATCTAGATCGCCATCCATGATGTAATCTAATTTATACAAAGTTAAATTAATCCGATGATCCGTCATCCGTCCTTGTGGGAAGTTATAAGTACGAATTCGTTCCGAACGATCGCCTGAACCAACTAAGCTCTTACGCTGTGCCGCTTCTTTGGCTTGCTGTTCGCGTAATTGAGCATCTTTAATTCGCGTCGCTAACAATGAGAGTGCGCGGGCTTTATTCTTATGCTGCGAGCGATCATCTTGACATTCAACTACAATTCCAGTTGGTAAATGGGTTACGCGAATTGCCGAATCGGTCTTATTCACGTGCTGCCCACCAGCACCTGATGCGCGATAGGTATCAATACGCAAATCGGCTGGACTAATTGCAACTTCGGCAACTTCATCGGCTTCAGGCATAATTGCCACCGTACACGCTGAAGTATGCACACGCCCTTGTGATTCAGTAGTTGGAACCCGTTGCACACGATGTGCACCCGATTCAAATTTCAAACGCGAATAAACGCCTGCCCCAATAATTCGGGCAATAATTTCTTTGTAGCCACCCATATCTGATGCCGTTTCCGAAACAACTTCTACTTGCCATCCCATACGTTCGGCATAACGTGAGTACATCCGGAATAAATCTCCCGAAAATAATGCTGATTCATCACCACCAGTGCCAGCACGAATTTCCAAATAAATGCTCTTATCATCATTATCATCTTTAGGCAACAGTAATTTTTGTAATTCTAATTCTAATTCCTCAATTCGTGCCTTAGCACTGCTTAACTCAGCTTGAGCAAATTCTTTCATATCTGGATCAGAAAGCAACTCTTCGGCAGTTTTCACATCTTCACAAGATAACATAAATTGTTTAAACGTCTCAACAACTGGCGTTAATTCAGAATACTCTTTATTCAAACGCGTAAACTCATTCATATCATTGGTGGCTTCAGGCTGCGAAAGTAAATCTGACAATTCTTTTTGACGCACACCTAAGGTAGTTAACTTATCAATAACACTTTGTTTCATAAAACCTCTATATTTCTAAACTGTACAACTCGGCTAATAACTCTAATCTAACATCTTGTAGTTTACCATCCGCCGCCGTAATATTAACTAATGGATGATGTAATAAACGATTGGTTAACTGTACGGACAATTGTTTTAAAACCTCACTTGGATCGACACCATTCAGCAAGTGTTTTTCAGCAGCAAGCAAACTTTCTTGACGAATTTGTTCACTTTGTTCCAATAATTTTTTGATTAATGGCGTAAAACCACGCTTTCTTAACCACGCATGATAATCGGCTAACTTGCTTGCAATTATTCCCTCGGCTTCAACAGCCGCTAATTTACGCTTTTCAAGACCAACATCGACCAATTTTGCAATATCATCCACGGTCAGTAAAATTAAATTGCTATGCTTATTTAAATTTTTACTAATAACCAACGGCATCGATAGATCTATAATTAATTTACGCTGCGCATGTTCAATATCTTGCTTAAGCATCGCAGAATCAATTAATGGCGTATTACTCGCACAACAAATAATTACAATTGAATAATCATTGATAACTTCCGCCAAATTAGTTAATGCGTCAACCTGAGCACTAATTTTTAATGCCAACGGCTGTGCATTCGTAACGGTGCGGTTAACAATTACTTTTTTATCCAAATTTAAATAATTAAAATGTGGCGCAATCTGCTGCATCATTTGCCCAGCACCAACAAAAAGCACATTGCGATTAGGTAGTTCATCTAAATGTTGTTCAACATAATTGACCACCGCATGTCCCATTGAAATCGCCACATTATTAATCGCACTATGGTTACGGACATCTTTTTCAACCGCCAAGGCCATTTGAAATAACCCAGCTAAATTACTCCCCAAGGCGTTGCTTTGGCGCGACACCTCCATGGCTTGCTTAATTTGCGCCACAATTTCAGTTTCACCCAGCACCATCGATTCAAGTCCAGAGATAACGCGAAATAAATGATGCGCACAACCCTCACCTTGATGGACATAGCTATGCTTACGAATAGTATTTGGACAAACACTGCGCAAATCACATAAAGAATTAATTACAAAATCAATATCTTTAGCTAAAAAAAACAATTCGGTGCGATTACAAGTAGATAAAAGTACAACTTCCTTAACAATTCCAGAATCAACCAAACGCTTTAAAACGTGAGGAATTTCTTCACTAGCAAAAGCTAGGCGATTACGTAATTCAAAATTAGCAGTTTGGTAATTTAAACCAAATACAATAGGTTGTAGCATAGAACTTCTTAGGGTTGAGTAGGTTTAATATTAGCATTGATATCACGAACAAATTTATCATCAACACTACCACTTAAATAACGCAATTGGACACGGGCTAACAAATATTGATAACGGGTTTGTTGATAGGTGGTAAAGGTTTGATAATAATTTTTTTGCGAATTAACCAAATCCACACTATTACGCACCCCAACCTGATAACCCAATTGATCTGAGTCTAATTTAGACTTAGCCGACTTCAGTGCAGTTTGTTGAGCTTTAACAATACTTACCCCATTTTGCACTTGCCAATAAGTGTTTTGCACATTTTGATCAGTAGTTCGTTCAACACTAACTAGTTGCTGTTGCGCGGCTTGATAATTAGCTTTAGCTTGGCGCACCTGTGCACTTACACCTCCACCCGAATAAATTGGCAGATTTAATTGTACACCTAATGAACCAACCGCATAACTAGAAATCGGCGTTCCTGCAATATTCGAAATATTATTAATTTGTGACTCAGGTCCACTTACACTATCAATACCAGCAGTATCAGTATAAGTATACCCACCAACCAAATTAACACTTGGCAAATGTCCTGATATCGCAATATCAACATCTTGGTTTGCCATGGCTAGCTGCTTATCGGCAATCTGAATATTGAAGTTTCCTGATTCGGCACGTTTAGCCCAAATTTTAACGTTTTGCGGCGATGGTAAATCCAACTGAATATTATCGTTAAGACCTTGAATTAAATTAGGGTCTAGGCCAGTTAAATTTTGGAAGATATTTTTCTTATAGATCAAATCATTGGTAGCTTGAATTTCTTGCGCGGAAGAAGAATCAAAACCAGCCTGAGCATCATTCACATCCGCAATAGTTACCGTGCCTACTTCAAATGATTTCTTAGCTTGATTCATTTGTTTCTCTAAGGCATCTTTAGTTTTTTGAATTGATAAAAGTGTATCTTGCGCATACAATACATCAAAATAAGCTTGTGCCACGGTTACCAACAATTGTTGTTTTGCATTAATTAACTGTAGCTCACCAACTTGTGATGCATATTTACCTTTACTAAACGCCGAATACTTGCTCCAGTCAAAAATAGTTTGCTGCAACGTTACACCATAAATTGGCTGATGATAATATGCGGTAACACCAGATCCATTAAAGTAATTTTCCGTTAAACTTGCCGTTCCATTAATTTGCGGCAAGAGCTGTGCTCGAGCAATGTTTTTTTGCTCAAGTGTAGAATCAGTACTCGCAATTTGCTTTAAATAATCCGCATTATAAATCAGAGCTTGCTGATACGCAGCGGTTAAATCAAACGCATTGGCAATTTGGCTCCCCCCAAGCGTAGCAATAAGAACCAGAAATAGTTTTTTCATTACTTAATCCCCGATGTAGAATCTTGAATTTTAAACACCCAAGCGTAAAGAGCTGGCAAGAAAACCAAGGTCAAAATTGTCGCAACCAACAACCCTCCCATCATCGCAACAGCCATGGGCCCCCAAAACGCACTACTAATTAATGGAATCATTGCTAAAATCGCAGCCGCTGCAGTTAACATAATAGGTCTAAAGCGACGTAATACCGACATCTTAACCGCTTCAAATGGCGTATCACCTTTTTTAATATCACTTTCAATTTGATCAATTAAAATTACTGAGTTCCGCATAATGATTCCAAGTAACGCAATCACCCCAAGTAATGCTACAAAACCAAATGGGGCATTTAACAAAATTAACGATAACGTAACCCCGATCATACCTAATGGCGCAGTTGCTACTACTAACATCGCGCGCTTAAAACTATTTAATTGCAACATTAATAATGTTAAAACAATTAAAAACATTACAGGATACACTGAATTGATTGCATTTTGAGCCTTCTTTGATGACTCAATACTTCCACCCAGCGTAATATGATAGCCCAAAGGCAATGATTTCTCTAATACCTGCAATTTTTTATAAATCTGCATACTGATATCATTGCCCTGCACACCATCAACTAAATCAGAACGAACCGTAATTGTAGGTACACGACTGCGACGGTATTTCAGGCTTGCTTCAGGTGCAAATTCAATTTTAGCAATTTGTCCAACTGGAACAAAGCTTCCATTCGCCGATTGAATCATTAAATTACTTAAATTATTAACTTGAGTCCGCTCGACTTTATCTAATTGTGCAACGACTGGAATAGTTTCATCACGATCAAGATAATAAGTCATCGTCGCACCTGAAAGCATCATATTTAACTGATTTTCCAAATCACTGGAAGATAGACCAATTTCTTGTGCCTTACTTTGATTAACGACTACGCGCATAACCTTAAGATCTTCTCCCCAGTCATGATTAACATTCAAAGTATATGGGTTTGCACGCATAATACTTTCAACTTGATTCGAAATCGACATAATTTCTGCGGTATCAGTGCCTGAAATTCTAAATTGAACAGGATAACCAACAGGAGGACCTAATTCTAAACGCGTGACCCGACCCCGAACATCAGGATACTTAGTTGCCAGAATCTGCTTTAAACGCACTAAGACCTGTTCACGATCTTTGGACCCCTTAGTCTTAATTAACAATTGAGCAAAATTTACATTCTGTTGCTGTGCATCTAGGGTTAAAATAAAGCGTGGTGCACCAACCCCAATAAAGGTTGTAACCGCTTCAACGCCACTTTCTTTTAGAACTAACTTTTCAAAACTACTTGCTTGAGCTTCAGTGTTATAAATCGAAGAGGCCTGTGGTAACCACATATCAACCATTAATTCTGGGCGATCTGAAGCTGGGAAAAACTGTTGTGCAACAAATAATTTAAATAAAACTAATGACAGTACAAATACACCAACCGTCCCTAAGACTACACTACGTTTATAAAAGATTATTTTTTCTAAAAATACTTTTAATTTATTATAAAACGGCTTGTCAAACATATCATGCCCAGAATGTGCGGCTGCCAGCTTTTGATATTTTTCGATTGGTAATAGATGAAAGCCAAGATAGGGAGTAAAGATTACCGCAACAACCCATGATACAATCAATGAAATACCAACAACCGCAAATAATGAGTAAACATATTCTCCAGTGGTTGAATTATTCATTCCTACGGGTAGAAACCCTGCAACGGTAATCAGCGTACCAGATAACATTGGAAATGCCGTAGAAGTATAGGCAAAGGTTGCTGCTTCAAATTTACCCATGCCCTCTTCAAGTTTTTGAACCATCATTTCTACTGCAATGATTGCATCATCCACTAATAAACCCAAAGCAATAATTAAAGCACCTAATGAGATTCGCTCTAAATTAATTCCCATCATTAACATAATTAGAAAAGTAACCGATAAAACCAAAGGTATCGAAATGGCAACAATTACCCCAGTTCTAAAGCCTAAGCTTACAAAGCTTACGATCAAAACGATAATAACCGCTTCAACCAGCCCCTTAACAAACTCATGAACCGACTCCTTTACCACATCAGGTTGATTTGAAACGATTGATTCAGTAATTCCAACGGGTAGTTTTTTCTTTACTTCGTCAAAGCGTTTCTCAATTAATTTGCCCGTCGCAATCACATCTGCTTGCTTATTTAATACAATACCTAATAAAATCACAGGCTTACCATCAAAATGAATTTCTGTAACAGGTGGATCAACAAACTCACGCTTTATGTTTGCAATATCACCAAGTCTAAAAATTTTACCATTAACCGCAATTGGTAAACTCTTAACTTCTTCAATATTCTCAAAGTTCCCAGTTACACGTACAGGAATATTATCACCAGACGTGTCAAAGCTACCAGCAGAACTAACCGCATTTTGCAACTGCATTGCTGACAAGACTTGTTGCAAGCTCACACCTAATGCTGACAATTTGCTGCTGGATAAATTCACTGTAATTTGCTCAGACTGATTACCCATAATGTCAACCTTGTTAACTCCATCAACAGATAAAGTTTCACGTTTAACATCCTCAACAACTCTACGCAACTCTTCGTAACTATAACCTCCACCCTCAAATGCGTAAATATTACTATAAGTATCACCAAATTCATCATTGTAAAATGGACCTTGCACACCTGGTGGCAAGCTAGATTGAATATCGCCAATTTTTTTACGTACTTGATACCAAGAGTCACTAACCGCTTGCCCACGTACTGTATCGCCAAGATTAATCGTGATAATTGCAGAACCTGGTTTAATCTGTGATGATGTAAAGTCTAAGGTTGGTAATTCAAGAAGCTTCTTCTCAATCTTATCAACAACCTGATCTTCCATTTGCTGTTCGGTAGCACCTGGCCACTGCACAGTAACTACCATAGACTTAATCGTAAAATCAGGATCTTCACGCTGATTTAAGTGAGTATAGCTATACACTCCAGCAATAAACAGCAAGATAAGAAAGTACTTAACTAGCGGCTGATTCTTTAGTGCCCATTCTGAAAGATTAATATCTTTAAACGCCATCAGGATAACCTTATAAACTTGACAAAATAAAGTTGGTATTATACCAGATTTTAAACCATTACCCACCATCAACTTTTTTTCGGGAAAATTTAACCTAAAATAAGGTATAATTTAGCCGCTAAACAAATTTTAATTTTGAAGGTTAACATGAATAAAAAACTAGTTTTGGGTTTCCTGAGCCTTTCCATCAACTTGGCTCATGCCAATAACAGTACTTCATTCATTACAAGCGCCACCCAAGCATATAGTCAAAATAATTTAGCAGCACTCTCAACACTTGCTGCAAATAATCCAGATGATAATTTGGCAACCTATTTAAATGCAAATGCTAATTTAGCTAAGAACAACCCTGAACCAAGCCTTGAGTTTATTAAAAATCACCAAGCAGGCTATTTAAAAAATGATTTAATCCACCAACTTTTGAGCTTTTATTTCAATGCTCAGAATTGGACAGCATATCTAGCTCTTTATCCACAGCTTGCCAGCGACCAAGTTTCAAATAACGAAACCTGTGGTTATGACATGGCTAATTTTGCGACTAATTCTCAACAAGCCAGCAAAAGTGATTTTAATTACTTAATTGCAAATAAATTACCACTATGGTGTATTTCACTAATCGCAACCAAACTCAATGCTGGCAAGCTTGATAAAACTAATCAAGCACCGTTTTTATATAGCCTAATCACCAATAACCAAATTGCACAATTCAATCAACTAGATAGCGTATTTAAAATTGACCCCATAGATTTCTCATCTACAACGCCAACCAGCAATTTATCCAATTCATATCAAATTGTTTATCGAATTGAAAATTTAAGCCAGAAGAACCCCGAACAAGCCTACACCGAATTAAGCACCGCAAACGTTGATCGCGGCACCAAACAATATCTCTATAACGTTGTGGCAGCAGATTTAGCTAGCCATCAATCATTTGATTTAGCCGCTAAAGCCATTCAACAAGGTAATTCTCAATATCTATCCGATGATGAAAATGAATGGCGCGTTAGAACTTACTTAGCTAAAAATGATTGGCAAAATGTTTTAAGCAGCATAAAAAATATGCCAAATAAATTACAAAATAAAAACTCCTGGCTGTATTGGAAGGCTTATGCTGCAGGCAAACTTGGTCAAAAAACTACCGCTCAAGCGACCCTCCAAAAAATCCCTGTTGACTATAGCTACTATTCATTACTTGCCCAAGCTGAGCTAAATGCTCCACTTAACCCAAGCTTTCATGCCGAACAAGGCTCTATCGCCGATATGCAATATGCGAATGACACTCAAATGAGTTTTGCATGGTACAAAAATGGTAAGCAACTCAACAATAATACCTTGGTTCGCTTAGCTACCCAAAACCTCTACTATATTATTAGCCAATCGAATGATCGTGACGTAGCAACAATTAGCCGCAATGCATTTAATTTAGGCTGGAATGAAATGGGGATTTACGCTGCTACCAAATTAGACATTGCGGATGCCAGCCTAAGCTTTCCAGTGTTATTTAGTCCACAATACAAACAAGCCGCGCAACAAATGGGTATTGAAATGACCTACCCGATGGCAATTACGCGCCAAGAAAGCCGCTTTAACCCCAATGCATTGGCATTTGATGGCGGAGTTGGTCTAATGCAGATTATGCCTGCTACCGCGGCTTATATCGCCAAAAAAATGGGCTCAAGTAACTGTTACAAAACTTATAGCTGTAATATTCAATTTGGTTCATGGTATTTAGCCCACCTAATGAATAAATTTGGTAATAACATTATTTATGCCAGTGCAGGCTATAACGCTGGTCCTGGACGGGCTCATCGTTGGCAACAAGCCTTCCAAAATATGGACAACCGCATTCAAGTCGAATTAATCCCATTTAAAATTACGCGGGATTACGTTCAAAAAGTAACCACCAATAAATTAGTTTATGATAGTCTCATCAATAACTCACAACCTAATATGCTGGCTTATTTAAACAAGGTTAACAATAAAGCACAAACCTTTATCGTTGATGATGATAACAATAGCGGTGATGCCACTGGCGCACTGTCTCAAAACTAGCAAACAATGCAGATCTACCGAGTTGGCGGCTATGTCCGCGACAAATTATTAGGAGTAAAACCCCATGACTGTGATTATGTTGTCATCGGTAGTACTCCAGAGCAAATGTTAGAACAAGGTTATCAACAAGTTGGTAAATTTTTCCCAGTTTTTCTACACCCACAAACTCAGGCAGAATACGCTCTGGCGAGAACTGAGTTCAAACAAGGAACTGGGCACACTGGATTTCAAGTAAATAGTTCTCCTCACGTCAGTTTAGAACAAGATTTATTTCGTCGAGATCTAACCATTAATGCTATTGCTGAAGATCAAGATGGCAATATTATTGACCCCTATCATGGTCAAGCGGATTTAAAACAAAAAATACTCCGCCATGTCTCAACTGCGTTTGCTGACGATCCATTACGAGTGCTGCGGGTGGCGCGATTTGCTGCCAAATTAAATTTTAGCGTCGCCAAGGAAACATTATTTTTAATGCAGCAAATGGCGCAAAATGGCGAGGGATTAAGCTTAAGCCGTGAACGAGTTTTAAATGAACTAAATAAAGCTCTTGAATGTAAATATAGTTATAATTTTTTTAGCGTTTTACGCAAAACGCACAATTTAGGTGTATTTTTCCCCACTTTAGATTTCAAACTAAAAATCGACAAAGACTTTACTAAATTTATTCATGACCTACAAATTTCAACAAATCAGCTACAACGTTATCAACTGATTGCTCTTTATTTAAATACCGCACCTACCGAGAAGAACCTTACAGAAATTAGCAAGGATAAAAGACTTTTAAAAATGCTCTATCAAACGCAATTAATCCGTCAATTAAGTGAAAACCCTCAACTAAGCCCAGAAAATCAATTAAACCACTTTAAGCAACTTGACATTTGGCGCAATTATGCTCAATTTGCACGGCTCTGTACTAATTATGCGGAGCATTTGAACTCGTGTCAGCAAACCAACAGTTTAAAGCGCATTAAAAGCCTAATACAACTTGCACAAGAACTCAAAAATGTACCATTGCAAAAAATCGTAAGCCAACACAGCGAGCAGCCTGCAAAGCTTGCTCAAGCCATCAAACAACTTTATTTAGACCTAATTTCTCAGACGAAAGATTTAGCATGATTGCACCACATATCTCCCAACATACTATTGAACATATTAATCTGCTCCTGAATGTATTTCTCGTTATCGGCGTGATTGCGTGCTCAATCAGTGGCGCTTTACGTGCAATTGATTCCAAAATGGATTTGACTGGTGCTCTACTCCTCGCTTTCGTCATTTCCAACGCTGGCGGAACTTTTCGTGACTTAATTTTAGCCGCCCCAGTTTTTTGGATTAAAGACAACTATTATGTTTGGCTAAGCTTGACAATTGGTGCCTTAACTTACATGCTCTTCTACTATGCGCCTCAGCTCTTGGCCAATCGCCGCCTAAATCAACTCCTGTTAATTACCGATGCGATTGGTTTAGGAGTTTTCTGCATTGCTGGTGTAGAAAAATCCTTCATTATGGAGCAACCAGCAGGAATTGCAGTAATTATGGGTATCTGGACCGCAGTTGGCGGTGGAATTATTGCGGATGTAATCGCTAATCGCGTACCATTGGTCTTTTCCAGTGAATTATATATCACGGTTTCTTTGTGTGGTGCAATTTTGTATATTATCTTAAGTTTATTTATGTTACACGCTTTAGCTGGATTTATTGCCGTAATCTTCATGGTCGCATTCAGAATGCTGAGTGTTAAGTTTCATTGGAAATTACCAATAATTAATTCATAATTACATAATTTAGAACCACTTGTAGCCTTTTGACACAATTATTTTTCAAATAAATTTCAATAGGTTAACCATCGCAAGCTGTTTTTACCTAAAATGAAGTTGACACCATTTAAATAGCTTTGGTATAAATATGTCTGTATAAGCCTAATATTAATATTTTTATGGAGCTGTTATAATGAACAAGGCAGAATTAATTGACGCTATTGCTAGCGGTGCGGATATATCTAAAGTAAAGGCTGGCGAGGTAATTGATGCTTTTGTATCAACAGTTACTAGCGCATTAAAAAATGGAGATACCGTTACTTTAGTTGGATTTGGATCTTTCACAACTGCAGAAAGAGCGGCTCGAACTGGTCGTAATCCAGCAACTGGGGAAGAAATTCAAATTGCAGCCTCAACTAGTCCTAAATTTAAACCAGGTAAACAACTTAAAGATGCCGTTGCCAAAAAATAATTGCTACTTTAACACAAAGGTGCCTATTTAGGCACCTTTTAACATATTACAAGAATCTAAATTTGACTACTAATACAAAACGCAACCGCACCTAGATCATGCTAATTCTAACTAATTTTAAACAGCTAATTCTTGGTATCTGCACGCTCTCATTAATTGCCTGCTCAAGTTCTTCGAGTGGTACGAATAGCTATTCAAAAAGCTATAAAAACACCAAGAAAAACAGCTTACCTAAAGTCCCACCCAAGAAACTCCCAGGCGGCACTGGTAGCAACTGGCGCTACTTAGGCAGCACAGATGATAATCTACTCGCAATTGAAATTAATGAATCAAGCATTCGCAGCACAAATAAAATTTATAGTTTCCAAGACCGTAAAACCGTGGTCACACCAAGCAAATATAATTATCAAGGTATGCCAAGTTACAAATATAATTTATCTTGGTGGAAGCTAAGTTGTACTCAAAAGCAATTTATTATTACCGCAAGCAGTGTCTATGACGTGTATGGTAATTTAATTAAAAACTATGCTTTTGATGATAATGAGCAATGGAGCAGTGTCACCGCTGGATCAATTGCAGAGCAGCAATACAACTATATCTGTAAGGGCTTAAATCGCACTCTTGGTTACTAATCCTACTCCAGCAAAAAATTGATGCGCTATTTACCGTAAGTCTCTCTTCATTCTTAATTAAAAATGTCTGACAAAATATAAATTGCCAGACATTTTATGTTAAACACGCAGCACAGAGACTTAATCGAAGCGCTTAGAAACTATTATTAAGACGACTTTTTCATGCTACGAGCCATAAATCTAATTACCCCAGCCAGACTCAGTATCATTAAACTAAAAATGATAATCGGATAATTACCATAGCGTTGATATGGCGTAACCCCAACTCGCCCTTGCACATAATCTTGCAAAATATTTTTCTCAAAATCAGGTAACTTAGTTACGACTTGACCATTTGAATTAATAATTGCGGTTAATCCCGTGCTGGTTGCTTGAATAAAATACCGTTGATTTTCCAAAGCGCGGGCTTGAGAAATTTGCAGATGCTGATCCTCAGCAATGGTATCTCCAAACCATACCATATCACTCAAATTAACCATTAAAGTCGATTGCGCCGCAGCATTAATTAATTCACTACCAAAGCCATTTTCATAACAAATATTAAACGCTAATTTTTGATTCGCTAAAGTTAGCGGTGCTTGATCATATCCGCCAGGACTAAATCCTGTCATCGGAATATTGGCAAATGAAAACACCTTACCCCAGAACCATTTTAGCGGAACATACTCGCCAAATGGCACTAAATGCGCCTTAGCATAATATGGATAGCCTGCTTGAGTAAACACCGTTGCTGAATTAACATAATCACCAGCTGCATTAATCTGCCGCGGTAAACCAACTACCAATTCTGCATGATTCAATTTAGCTAAATTAATGATATCATCCAAGTAATGTTCTGGCAAAAATTCAGCAAAAGTTTGAATTGCAGTTTCTGGTAGAATAATAATATCCGCTTTACTGCGACTAATCATACTCGCATACATATCCAAGTGTTCTAAAAATTTCTTACTATCCCATTTCTCAGCACCATTTAAATTACCTTGTAATAGCGCAACTTTAGTTAATTTACCATAAGTTTGGGTATATTCTTTACCATGCAAATAATAGCCACTAATCGCTAAAATTACAAAATAAACAATTGACAAGCGTTGCCAACGAGTAATTTGCGGTTTAGGACTGACCATAATTTGGTGATTAATAATTACCAGGAATAAAAATCCGATAATACTTAGGCTTAGCCATGACACACCATAACTACCTAGCACTGGAAAATAACCTTGTAATAGAAAATTATTTACCTGAGTATAACTAATATCACTCCAAGAAAAACCCGCGATGAACCAACCGCGCAACCATTCACCCAACACCCAGCAACTTGGAAAAAGAATTAAATAATTAAACTCATTTGAACGCGTACTCAGTTTTTTAAATAAAAATATTACCAGGAGCAAGTATAGAGATAAATACACTACCGCGGCTAAAGTTCCTAGCGATGATGTAAACAGATCAATGCCAATTTCACTATGCAGAGCATAAAATACCCAGTAAACCTGTGAGCCAAAAAAACCAATTGCATAAAATAGCATTTTTAGAACACTCTGTTTTACAGAAGTTTCTTGCATAAACCATAATAAACCCAAGAGGGAAATTATTATACAAATCCCGCGATTAAACGGTGCATAGGCAAATACGCTAATTGCGCCAAGCGCGATTAAAATTAGATAGGTGGCTTTATTTGGTATTGTTGGCATAGTCATCTGCTAAATTAATAATTAAAGTATTGATTTTTTTGCTGTCCGCACTGGTAATTTCAATAGAACGGTCATCGATCTGGCAAATTTTACCAGTCGCAGGCACGTAACCAAGAAATTTAGTTATAAAACCACCGACGCTCTCAACTTGTTCATCATCCCAATTTAGTTCAGTGAAATTATTAAATTGCTCCAAGCCACAATAACCCTTAACTCTAAAAACTCGTGGTTGTACTTCAACAATGGCATGTTCGCCATCAACCGAATCATGTTCATCGTCAATCTCACCAATAATTTGCTCAACAATCATTTCAAGGGTTACAATTCCCGCAACATTGGTAAATTCATCTACCACAACCGCTAAATGAATATGCTTCAAGCGCATTTCATATAGCAAACTATCCAATGGCTTCATATCGGGTACAAACATCGGTTTACGCAATAAATCATGTAAATTAAACTCGGCGGAATTGGCAAAATATTTTACAATATCTTTGCTATGAAAAATACCAACGATATCGTTAATGTTCTCATCAATTACGGGAAAACGTGAATGCCCCGTTGCAAGAATTAATTGCATAATTTCTTCAATTGGGCTATTAATGTCAATTACATCGACTTCATGACGAGGCAATAAGATATCTTTTGCGCGCATATCACCAAACTGCAGCACAGCCTCCAGCAGAGGCATGCTATCTTTATCAAAAACACCTGATTCGGCAGCGGTTTGTAAAACCTCTAGTAATTCACGACGGGTTGAGATCGGTTCAGCAAAAAGCTGCTGAAGTAATTTAGTTTTAAATAGTTTCATTTCTATCCTGATATGGATCAGCAAAACCCAAGTTCTGCATAATCTGACGTTCTAATAACTCCATTTCCTCGGCTTCATGATCGATTTGATGATCATAGCCTTGTAAATGCAAAAGTCCATGAATAAGCATGTGAGCATAATGCTCAAGTGTTGATTTAGACTGCGCATGCGCTTCTTGAAGAATAATCTCATCACATAAAATCAATTCTCCACTTAATAAATTAAATTGTTCACGCGCATCAGGATACTCTAATGAAATTACATTAGTCGCTTTATCAATACCACGATACTCCAGATTAAGCTGTTGTGAACCAATTAAATCAACAATTGAAATCGAAAGAATAACATTTATATATTTTTGCTGCATACTCGCACGAATTAATTTCTCAATTTGACTACGTTTTGGTTGATGAGCTGGTGCGCTAGCGCGAATAAGACTAAATTTTAACATAAAAGTTCCAAACTAAATTTATGAGACTTTAAACGAAGTAGAAAATATTAAGAGTTTTGAAATTTATTGAGATTAATTATGAGATGGTACAAATAAAAAAGCCACCACTAATGGTGCCAATTTAAATTTTACAACTTGAGACTTTAAAGATAAAAGGTAGAATAGATGGTGCCGCGAGCCGGAATCGAACCGGCACGGAAATCACTTTCCGAGGGATTTTAAGTCCCTTGCGTCTACCTGTTTCGCCATCGCGGCACTGTTAGACACCATCTGTGTTTTGGAGGCGGGG
>JACCDZ010160158.1_pt1 | contig 47843 bp, 36 predicted proteins | sample 7449551 | NCBI WGS metagenome assembly JACCDZ01 (sample SAMN15323452, study PRJNA562643) | freshwater metagenome | isolation source: river surface water | place: USA:Blue River Watershed | collected 2017-08-18
TCCAGTACCGATACAAGAAGCTAGCCCTTCTTTTCGTCCGCCCGATACGGTCCGAGCGACTACATATGCAATTCCAGGTCCAGGTGTAATCGCTAAAGCAACTGCGGCAATTAAGAATGGAAGTAACGACATAGATTTTGTTTAGTTAATTTACTTTGTGGAACTCAAGGCAAGTTTGAATCCGAACCCTAAAAAAATAACGCCAGTCATCTTGTCTAAGTTTGTGATGATATGTGGTTTTTGTAACCAAATAGTAGCTTGTTGTGATAAGCCAATTAAAAGTGCAAACCAAATCAAAGATACGACGACATGTATGCAAGCAAGAGCAAAGCTAAAAACTGCCACGTTCACATCGATTGGCACAAACTGGGGTAGCAGGGTCAAATAAAAAATGCCCACTTTAGGATTTAGTGCGTTTGTGAGAAAACCCATAAAAAAAGCGGAGCGAGTAGTTTCCTCATTGCTGCTTTGCAGCATTGAATCCGATCGAAGTCCTTTGCTTTTTAAAAGCATAAAACCTTGCCAAAATAAATAAACTGCGCCAGTCAACTTAACTGCATTGAATAGCATTTCAGACGTAGCAAGCAACGCTCCTAAACCTGAGGACACGATCGCTCCCCAAAGTAAACATCCAATAGCAATACCAACGGCAGCACTCAGTCCCTTTCGCATTCCAGATGTAATAGTCATTCTCAAAACCAAAGCAGTATCAATGCCAGGCGTCAGAGCAAGTAAGACTGCTGCGACAGTAAAGGTAACAAGACTTTGCTCAGGTGTCATATATTTCGACGTCTTTATTAATTACTCAACTTTTTTCTGATTACTCCAGAAAAAGACTTCTTCAATCTTTTTATCAAAAACTTCCGCAAGTTGCATAGCTATTAATAGGTTAGGCGTATTTTTACCAGACTCAATTGCAGAAATTGTCTGCCGCGATAAATTCACTTTTTCCGCTAAAAGTGCCTGCGACATTCGTTGGTTTTGTAGCCGTAAGTCTTTGATGTTATTTTTTATTTTTCTTGAAGGCATGACAACTTTCTCTAGTTTTTGATTAATGCCAATTAAGCAATTAAAGCAATTTCCCCATACTCAATCGTGGTTCAACTAAGTAGCCAATAGATTTGTAGAAATTGGCAGTTGCTTCATTCGTCGCAAGTAGTTGTAAGTTGACTTTCATACAGCCCAATTCAGCAAGTGCCTTTTCTGCGTGTTGAACAAGTGAGCTACCTAAACCATTGAGTCTCATTTTTGGATCTACAGCGACTGAATACAACCAACCACGATGACCATCGTAGCCCGCCATAATCGTTCCAACTACGTCTGTGTTTTCAACTGCGACAAAAAACAAACCATCATTTGTAGCTATCTTTTTTGAAATAGCCAAGTTGGGTTCGTTGTGAGCTGTTTCATATCCAAATACTTTTTGCCACAGTTCAACAACTTGGACTCTGTCTGTGCTGTCATTGTATTGACGGATTGTTGCCATAATTTTCTTTTTTCAGCAGCTATGGACATTTGCCTTTTAAAGTTTTGAGTAAAGTTTTTATAAGCAATTTTTAATTCCACTTCTACGTCCTGCATACAAACCTTTGTTCTAAGCTGCTTTCAGCGTGGAATCTGTACTTTTCGTGAAAAGTGGCGTACGGGTGTCGTGTAAAACAACACCTATTGTCAGTTTAAATCTCCGTTTAGAAGAGTGTATTTAATTTGATTGAATTTTTATTCAAATAATGAAATTTAGGCATCGCTAGAGTGATTCCAACATCCACCCACATACAAGCCCTACAAGCTAATAAATACTGAGTCAGAAGCGTTGGGTAGCTGAGACCGCCAAAAACAGCGTGTAGGGCTTGCTGTGCATTTCGTGGGAAAACTGCCACAGCAAAAACAAAGGAAATATGTAAATGCTTTGGTTCTTGCGTATCTCGTTGTTCTTGAACAGAATTTTCAAAAGGCAAAAAAAGGTTGTCCAAACAAAACAAAGAAAACATACTTTTACTCAAGTAAACACAACATTAGGAGTAAAAGCAATGAGCCAAGCAAGAGTACTTACAGAGCGTGAATTGCGTAAGGTTTTGAACTACTGCAGCAATCAACCACATGCAACACGCAATCGTGCAATGCTGCTTTGTACACACATGGCAGGCATGAGGGTAGGGGAAGTCGCTGCACTACGTATTTGCGATGTGCTTGGAGCAGATGGTGCTGTTATGGATGAAATCTCACTTACTGCAAGTCAAACAAAGGGTAATAACAGTCGTACAGTACTAGTGCCCAAAAAACTGCAAGAGGAATTAACAGAATACTTGCAAGAACGCTTTGGGTTGAAGGACTTGCTAGCAGTGACACTGACAGACACGCAGCGAGCCTTGTTCCCCACACAGAAAAATCCCAAGCGTGGATTCACAGCAAATACGCTGTGCCAGTTGTTTCACAAAATCTATAAAGATGCACGAATGACTGGTGCTACTAGTCACAGTGGACGCAGAACGTTTATTACAAAACTGGCTGACAAGGGAGTGGGGGTACGTGTGCTGATGGCACTGGCAGGACACAAATCAATTGCTACTACTCAACGCTACATTGAACTCAACCCTACAGTAATGAAGGCTGCAGTTGAGTTGATTTGAACTAATCATTAAATTTCGTATAAAAAGAATAGTCATTACGCTAACAGCGTATTGAGCACATTCAATACGACAAGTGTCGCAGCAACAGTAAAAATTGAAAATCTTTTATCAATTTTTTCTTCGTTTACAAAATTTTTAAAGACTAGCCAAACAATCCACCCACCAAAGTAAAAACCTATAAGTGTGCCTATTGATATTGAAATGAAATCTGGTGAAATGTACGTTTTACTATTTGCGAACAACAAGACAGCTAATAGAAAAATTGCTGCTAAAAATGAATTTTTTAAACTTAATTTCATTTAATTTCTTTAAATTTAGATTGTGTTTTAGTTACTGTATTTAAGTGCTCAATTGAATTTAACCCAACAATTGGGTATTTCATTTATACAAATATTTTGTCCCAAGTTCAACAATAAATAATTCGTCGTTTACCAAATGTATGGTGCCACATTTCCAATTGCTTTTATCAAAAACAATACAGTCGTTTACTTCAAAAAAAATTGGTGGATTTTTATCGTTCTCGTAAAAAGATATCACACTCAATTTTTTTTCATTTAACTTAATTTTTAAGTGACGAACACCACTTTCATCAACTCTTTTATATGTTTTTTCGTTGCTACAACCCATCAATAGCAACACTATTAGTGAGAAAATAATTTTCATTTTGCTGCCTTAAGTTTGGTGGATGATTCAGCTTTCTGTGTTGCAACCTTCTTCTTTGAACCCATACGTTTGCCAGCAATTACATTTGCTTTCTGCGCAGGTTGCAAATGTCCATAGTGCAGTTCAATCATCTTCACGCTTGTTCCCATTTGCTTAGCTAGCGTGTAAACGTCCATAGTCTCATTTAGTATGGAGAAATGAGCGTAGGTGTGACGCAGCGAATACAAGCTGCGTTTTGACTTGACGTCTCTGTCCTTGTCCAAGCCACTGTCTCGCATTAACGTTCTAAACGTACCAGCCAAACTATTTGTCTCTGAACCATCCTCTAGTACAAACACCTTTTCGTTGAGTTTCTTTTTCAGCAGAGCATCAAAGGTTAGTTTGGCAATGTGTGGGCGACGTTCTTGTAGTCTGCGTAGGTAGTCTTCTGTGTTGTGTCTAGCAATTGGTTGGCGTTTGCCAGTTTTGCCTTTGACAGTGAACTGCAAGTAGCGTTCACCATCTTTGGTAATCCATTCAATATCACGCCACTTCAGCCCCTGTGCTTCAGTGCCATGTCTGATGCCTGTGTTTGACAGCACAAGAATGTAGTCACGAAGCAAGGCTCGCATTTGGTTAGTCTTTGCTGTGTGTCCTTTATCCACCCAATGTGGCATGTAGCTAGTCAGCGACTTGTACTCACTGAGGCTAAAGGCTTCACGTGCTGTGCCTTTATTGCCATTGTTCTTTAATTTAGGTATCTGTGTTTGTGCAATCCAACCACGCTCAAGTGCAAGTTGGAAAACACGATTGAGTGCGCTGTTGTGCGTAGTCACTGTGCTCAGCACAGGAGTACGTTTCATCTTTGCCAAACGCCATGTGTTGAACTTTTGCAGTTCGTCATAGCCAATGGTGTTTAGGTGATAGTTGCCAAAGAAGGGAATCAAGTAGTTGTTAATTACTGTGATGTAGTCGTTGTAGACAGATTTGCCATTGCCACTGGCAACTAGTTGTTCCATCTCTTGTATTGCTAATCTAGCTACAGCATCAAAGCGTTTGCTTGAAATTGGTATCTTCTCTTCAAACAAGAACCTAGCCCTGTCGTAGGCTTCGCAGGCAACTTGTGCTGCGTATTGAATGTTGTGGTGCTTGGTAGCAACTCTGTGCCACTTTAAGTCTTTGAGTTTGAATCGTGCTTGCCAACGAGTGCTGTCGCCTCGCTTGTAGAGAACTACTTCGCCACCTCTTGCGTGAGCAAGTTTCTCATTAACTAGGGTGACAGCAACTTTCAATTTCTTGTTCCACAACTCTCTTTTGTGCAGTTTATTGTCAAAACTAGAATTGGGCTACCAATTTTTGTTTGAATTTTGAGAAAAGTGGATAAGATTTTTTGCTTAAAAGCGGATATTGAAATTAAGCCCAATGTGCTGTTGGGTATGGTTGTTTAAAAAAATCAATGTATTTGAAAAAAGCGTAATTTTTCATGCAATTCATCAATGGTAAGTCCTGCCATTTTTGCGGCAAGTGACTGATTGCCATTGGCATCTTTAAGAAAAGCTTTAAGGCATTGCCTTTCCAAATTGGCAATTGTTTCATTGATTACTTGTTGATAGCTAGTTTGAGTAATTAGGTGCTGCAATTGTTTTGTATTGACAAGTTCTTGCTGAATTAACTGTTTGTCTCTTTCGCTCAATTTATTTCGAAGTGCTAAGTTAGCATTTTCTAGTTGCTGTTGTGCTTCAATAAATTTTTTGTTTGCTAGCTCTGTAGGTCTTAAGTCTCGACAGAAAATGGCTAGCGTAAAAGCTTCTGCAGGTAACTTCATCGCTTTGGCTAGGACTGGCAATACTTTTGAATTCAGTCCCTTTAGATTGATGTGTCTCCATCGCGCATTTGCGTTTTCTTTCGAAGCATCATTTTCAAGAAGTGGCTTAAGTTTGCTAATTGAGTCAACAAAAAGTAGTTCTGAGAAATTTTGACCAATCCAGCTATTTAGATCTGTTTCATCAAACAAATTTTCTTGAATGAATCCAACAACGTTATTTTCATCATTCAGCAATATGACTAGATCTTGTGTTTTTTCGATCAATATTTCGAGTCGATCTGAAGCTAATTCAGGTAGCTCCACTTTCGAAGGACGTCTAAAAGCATTCATTTAACTAAACTCTGTTTATTGTTATTTAATGTGCAAAATTGAAGTGCATCATTAGGGGAGGAGGCAATGTAGTCAGCACCTATCCAATCGTATTCAGTTGAATTCATATCAAATACATTGCCACCTAAAATTATTTTCAGCGAAGGATTTTTGCTGATAACCCTTATATTTTTGATTTGATCCGCTAACCCAACTAGCGCCTCGTCATGCCCTACAGATATTCCAAGAAAATCTGTTGAGTGATTGCTGATTTCATTAGCTATTGCATTACTACTATCTTCGATGATTTCACACACATGCCAACCGTATGCTCTAAAAAAATCACTTAAAACCAGAACTCCCAAGTTGTGATCACAACCAGGAGCAGCAGCAAACACAATATGCCCTTGATGAGTGTTTTCGATGTAGGAAGTTTTTTTCTCAAAAAAGTTGGCGTCGTACTCCAAAAGCATTTGTACCTGCCAAAACGCTAAGACAGTTTCACTAAAGCTTCTTCTTCCTGTGGTCCATTCGTTCTCTACTGCGTAGATAGTGGGAAGAATTAAGTCTTTTATATTGCTGGTTGAGGTGTTTTGATGGTTTAGATGTCGCTGGCAGATTGATTTTGCTGTCTCGATATCCCTTGTGTACAGAGCATCTGTCAGTTCTTCACTCACCTTCATCAGGTTTTCATTTTGAAAAACGCCATCAACTTGATCGCTTTTCAGAATGTTTAATGTACTTTTCAGCCATTCAATGCAAACATCAGAATTTGTATCAATGTTCATGATTTTTGCTTGTAAGTTACGTTCGATGAATGTTTTTGAGTTGGAGCAAACTATAGGATTGTGCATTAAAGTCGCCATTTTTTAGCCATTAAGGGTGAGACTATGCCAAAGCCTTGTATATCAAGCATACAAAGGGCTAAAAAGGAACTAATACGAAAGTAGGGGAGAGTACTTTTGGTTTGTAGAAACCAAAGGATTTGACACAAAGCGTGAGAAAAAACGTGCGACGTTCGTGCAATAGAAAAGCGTAGCACGTTTTCACATGCTACGCCTTATAAATGGTGGCCTGGGACGGAATCGAACCATCGACACGCGGATTTTCAATCCGCTGCTCTACCAACTGAGCTACCGGGCCTCACAGAAGCGGGATTATAGCATCAGAAAAAGCGGCTTTTTAGGGGAAATTAGGGGGCAATGAAAGAAGCCATGGGTGATAAGGTCGAAAGGTGAACTTTTCTTCTGCCCACCCCGCCCATGTCGACCTGATCGACTCCTCATACGCCGCCCGGCGCCTCTTTATTACTTTGCTTCTCATGACCTTGGGCGGTAGCAGCATGTATGTGGTGTCGGTGGTGCTGCCCGAAGTTCAAAAAGAATTTGGCGTTTCTCGCGCTGATGCCTCTTTGCCCTACACCCTCATGATGCTGGGCTTTGGCGCCGGCGGCTTGGCAATGGGCAAGTTGGCAGACAAATGGGGGGTGCATGTGGCCCTGTGGATCGGGTCTGTGGGTGTTGGCAGTGGCTTTGTGTTGGCTGGTTTGTCTTCCAATATTTGGTGGTTTGCTTTGGCACACGGGGTATTGATGGGTGTGTTTGGCAGTTCTTCCACGTTTGCGCCTCTGCTGGCCGACACTTCTTTGTGGTGGAACAAGCGGCGCGGCATTGCGGTGGCGGTGTGTGCCAGTGGCAACTATGTGGCGGGCAGCATTTGGCCGGCCTTGGCCCAGCAGGGTGTTGAGTTGCTGGGCTGGCGCGAAACGTATATTTGGATTGGGGTGGTGTGCGGGTTTGGCATGCTGGCGCTATCGTTTTTCATGCGACAAAGACCGCCCGCTATGGCGGTTTCAGCGCCTGGCAGTGTTCAGCAATTGGCCTCCGAAAAACCCTTTGGCCTGTCGATCACCTCGGCCCACGCACTGTTGTGCATTGCTGGCGTGGCCTGTTGTGTGGCCATGGCCATGCCGCAAGTTCACATCGTGGCGTATTGCACCGACCTCGGATTTGGCGCGGCGCGCGGTGCCGAAATGTTGTCGCTCATGTTGGCTTGCGGCATTGTGAGCCGTTTGATTTCTGGCTTTATATGCGATCGCATTGGCGGGCTGCGCACTTTGCTGTTGGGCTCTGTTTTACAAGGCGTGGCTTTGTTGCTGTTCCTGCCATTCGACGGCATGGTGTCGCTTTACATCATCTCGGCTTTGTTTGGTTTGTTTCAAGGCGGCATCGTGCCGTCTTACGCCATCATCGTGCGCGAGTATTTTCCAGCGCAAAAGGTGGGTGTGTTGGTGGGGGCGGTCATCATGGCCACCATGATTGGCATGGCCTTGGGTGGCTGGATGTCGGGCAAGGTGTTTGACTTAACAGGGTCTTATCACGCGGCGTTTGTGAATGGTGTGCTTTGGAATGCATTGAACATGGGCATTGCGCTGTTTTTGTTGTGGCGCGTACAGCGCAAAAAAAGGGCGTAACTCCGAAGAGTCACGCCTTAATGGCAATCTCAAATGAAATCAGTTGCTGTAAATAGGACGACCGTTGGCAGGCTGAATAGGGCGTGCATTCATCTTGAACGGGAAATCGCTGATTTGTTCTTTTGAAATATTGGTCTGTGTTTTCAAAATATAGAACTTTACTTTTTCGGTGCAAGGTGGTGTGGTCAGTGAACCGTCGTAATGGTAGAAGTCCATTTCGCGGGGCAACAGGTTGGCGGGGTTGAACGTCACGCCATCGGGCATCATTTCTGGGCCTTCTTGTTTGGGGGCGTGCGTCCACAAAGTTTTGATAACTGGGTTTTCGTTGCCTTCACGCAGCATCACACCCAGTACCGCCAATTCACCTTCTGCGTTTTTGTGAACAAAGTGAATCACCATGGCGGAGGGTTTGCCATCGATGTGTTCTTCGCTGGGGCGATGGAAGTGAAATTGCAGCAGGTCAAAAGGCTTGCCGTCAATGCGAATTTTGGAGCCTTGCGCCACATTCACTTGAATGGTGTGGCCGTTGTTTAAAATTTTCAATGGACCAGCCTTGTAGTCTGGTGCCACACTGAAACGCACTTTTTCAAACGGACCTTTGATGTTCAAAGGTGCTTGAGACTTGCCTTTGCCGCAAGTAGCAAATTCTTTGCCCCAGTTCTCTGGGCCCATCTCGCCTTCGTAATCCCAATGTACGGCGTGCGTGTCTTTCTTCGCACCTTTTTTGTCGTCTTTGCCGTGTGAATCTTTTCCATGCGAGTCTTTGGCATCTGACTTACCAGCGTCATGCTTTGCTGCAGATTTTCCTGCTGGCGCATCGGGCATACACTCCGACATCACTTTGACTTTTTCGCCCGCGGCTGCCAACGCATTCTGTGCGGCACAGATGACCTTTTGCTGGCTCTTCCAGTCGGTCATTTCCAAAGCTTTTTGGAAGGCTTCTACGGTGGCTGGGTCTTTGGTGCCATTGGTCAACAAACGGACACCTGCCAAGCCCAGCTGACGCTCTGGCGAGAGGCCTTTCTTTTCTTTGGCGTAGGCAGCCTCAAGGTCTTTGAGTACGATGCCTGTAGAGAAAGCAGCTTTAACGGCTTCCAGCTCTTGCGCCTTGGTCATCAAAGGCGGCAGCAATTCTTTGCTGGCTGCCAGCTCTTCTTCGGTGGTCTCGACCTTTTTATCAGCCTCTTCTACCTTTTGCGTGAGTTCGGCAACTTGTTCTGTGACGGCAGCGTTGGATTTCTTTTGCGTCCAGCCAAAGTAGCCTGCTCCCGCAGTCGAGATGGCTAACACAATGATGGCAATTATTTTTAACATGGTCTATTCCAGAATTTAATTTCCGTGCTTAGTCAGATTCGGCTTAAAGCATGAGAACTTGAGTGGCACAAAAAAATACGAGCGCAAACAAGGGTTGAACGGTTGGCATGAGCTAGGCGCATTATCGGTCTGCTTTAAAGCTCACACCTCGGCCATCGGGAGAAATGGCCACGGCATAAAGTCGTTGGGTTTTTCCAGCCACAGGGCTGGCAGTTACAAAGGCTGCGCCAGTCAGAAGCTGATTTTTAAATGAACACTGTGTGGCGTTGGGAATGGTAAGGTTCCATGCAAACAAGTTGGTGCCGTCAAAGTTGGGTCTCATGGAACTTTGCGTGATGCGGCAGTCTTGTTGAAAGTTCAATGAACTTGTCACTGCGCCTTGCGCAGAAATCACCATCGTATAGCTGCTGGACGAACCCGAGCCATAAGACAAGCGGCCTTGCCAAGTTCCTTGAACAGTTGCTTGGGCGGGCGCTAAGTTGTATTGGTAGTTAGTTGGCGAGCTAACCAAGACAGATATGGACTTGGCCAATTCCATGCCGCTTGCTGGAAAGTTAAGGTCAACCTTGAGCGCGTTTTCACTTGGCTTTGCCAGCGAACCGTTGCCGACCCGAACCGTTGCCAACAAATTCTGAAACAACATGGCTTTGCTCAAAACAGCTGTATTTGCACCTGCAATCAAGCCAGAGCCACTCAAAATATCTGGGTCTGCACTGTTGTAATAAAGACTTAAGTAGTGACTATTGGCCCCCGATCCTTGTGGGGTTCTGAATACAAAGGACACCCAATCCTTGCCGTTCAAAGTGGCCAAATAGGCGCCAGGCGTGATAACCAAGGGTACAGGTGTGCTGTCACTTGAACCACTTGAGTTGCTATTGCCCGTTAACCCGGTAGTGTTTTCTGTGGGGGTAGAAGTGTCTGCTAAGTCAGACGGGGAATTGCCGCCACCGCAGCCTACAAGGCTGGACAAAAACAGAATGCCAAAAAGGTAGCCGCTTAGGTTTGGATGTAACTTCAATGCTTGCATCAGCTTACTCTTTTCAAGTGAGTGCCACTACTTTATAGTAGGGCTTATGAACGTTACAAACTTTTCTCTTTTGAACTTTGGCAAGTTTGGTCAAAGCCTGAAAAATGCCTGTCAATTGAGTGCTTCGGTCGCTTTCGCATTGGCTTGCCTCGTGGCTTCCAGCGCCGCACAAGCTGAATGGCAAAGGGTTACGACCACCGATTCTGGCACCATCTACATTGATGACGCCAGCATCAAACGAACGGGCGCGGTTCGCTCTTTTTGGAGCTTGCTCGATTACAGAGCGCCGCAAAAAACGCAGCGCGGTGCTTTTTATGTATCTACTCGCACTCACATGGAAATGGATTGCCGCAAAGAAACCGTTCATATCTTGCAGTTCTCTATGCACACAGGCCCCATGCTGACTGGCGAAATCATCGATACGCAGGGTGTCATGCGCGAATGGCAAAGCATTCCGCCCGATACACCCTTGGTCAATGTGTACAAATTTGTGTGTGGCAAATAAAGTCTGAATTTGCTTCATGGTCGCACCCAAGCGGCCTGAAGCCAGTGTCTGTAGCGTTGCGAAAAATTCCACGCAAAATCTTGCACGCTCGCACCTGCCGGAAAAACGCTTTGCGTTAAATGGTCTAGCCAAGGGCTTTGAGCATCCAGTTGCGTTAACCAGTGTTGATCATGCCAATCGGCATGGCGTACGGGCAACGCACTTCCAGGCGCAATGGTTTCGTTCAGAGGGCCAGACATGCGGTCATGAATACTGCCCCACTCGCGGCCCTTCAGCTGTACTTTGAGTTGCTGTAGTTTTTTCTCAACCAGTTGCCAATCGGCTGGCGCATGTTGAAAGCGCATTTGGCCCAACACGTTGTCAAAAAATATGCAGGCTTTGGGATGAGCCGCCAATAGGGCTGGCAAATTTTGCAGTGCGTCTTGCGTGTGGCAAACAAGCGTTGTGCCTTTGACTTTGAAGGTAGCACCATGGCGCCACTTAAATAGCGATGCCGCAAAAGGGTCAATGTCAAACGTGTCGACACGGCTAAATTGGTTGAGCCATGCGTTAGACATCATCCATCCGGCGCTGGCGCCAATTAACAACAGACTGGGCTTTTCGTTGCCTTCTTTGGGCGCAGAGGCTTGTGCATTCTGCAGCAACCACTGCTCAATGGCTTGTGCCGTAGGTGCCCAACGCGCTTGCGAACGCCATGCCAGCCAATGCCAAGAGATGCCGCCCGTGAGGTTCATGTCTGAGGTTTGAGGTTGAACTGCATCACACCCAGGGCATCCATGCGGCGCTGGTCTTTTTTGTTTTCTTCACGGCGAACAGCTTGTGCATTTTGATCTGCCAATGTTTGCATTTTGATGCGTTCTCGTTCAGCCGCTACCAGTCTTTCTTTGATGCCAATGATGGCATTCTCAGTGTACAGCGTGTCGGTTTTGACGCGTTGCATCAGGGTGAGCAGTTGCGACATAAATTGCCGCTGGTTCATGGCTTCACGCATACCCAAGCTTTGTGAGTCAGAGCGGTTGAGGCTGTCGCGGTATTCGTCATACATCTTTTGTACACGTTGCTGGCTCGTTTGCAAGCTTTCTAGACGTGTGCGTGCTTGTACCAACTCATTCTGAATGAGGGCAATTTTATCTTCAGCCTTTTTGGTCAAGACAGTCCAGCAAGGGCGGGCAACCACGGTGTCGTTCATGCAGGTACCGCCATCATGTTGCGAATGTCGTCACGCGTACTGGCTTCGTCTTTGCCTTCGTGCATGTCTTGACGCAAGTAGTGCTCCATTGATTCACGCAATCGAATGGCTTCATCCAAGGTGGGGTTGCTGCCTCGTTCGTAGGCGCCCACTTGAATTAAGTCGACGTTTTGTTGGTACAAAGACCATAGGCGTCTGAATTTATTGGCCAGTTTCAAATCATCGGGTGACAATAAACTCTGCATCACCCTAGAAATAGAACCATTCAAATCAATGGCAGGGTAGTGCGCCGCATCGGCCAATTTGCGCGACAGCATCACTTGGCCATCTAAAGATGCACGGGCTATGTCAACGATGGGGTCGTTGGCGTCATCGCCTTCGGCCAGCACAGTATAAATGGCGGTAATCGAACCATGGCCATAACGACCTACGCCAGCACGCTCAATCAAATTGGGCAGCAAGGCAAACACAGAAGGTGGATAACCTTTGGCAGTGGGTGGCTCGCCAATGGCCAAACCAATTTCGCGTTGGGCATGCGCCACTCGGGTCAGGCTGTCGACCAGCATCAAGACATTCAGGCCTTGGTCTCTAAAATATTCTGCAATCACATGCGTCATGTGTGCGGCTTTTAAGCGTAATACAGGCGATACGTTGGCTGGCGCAGCCACCACAACCGACTTGGCAAGTCCTTCTTCACCCAAAGATTCTTGAATGAAGGCCTGCACTTCGCGGCCACGTTCACCTACCAAACCAATCACCACCACATCGGCTTTGGTAAAGCGCGTCATCATGCCCAAGAGCACGCTTTTGCCAACGCCAGAGCCCGCAACCAAGCCTACGCGTTGGCCTCGGCCTAATGTCAATAAACCATTGATGGCTTTAACGCCAACATCGAGCACGCTGTCAATGGGGCCGCGCTCCATGGGGTTGATGGGCAAGCCCAACAAACTCAAACGTGCTTTGCAAGCGGGCTTGGGTTTGCCGTCTAAAGGTTCGCCGCGGCCGTCAATCACACGGCCAAGCAGTTCTGGTCCTAAGCAAGCCGTGCCCAAGTCGTGGGCAATGCGCACAGAGGCACCAGGGCCAATGCCCACAGGTTCCGTGAGTGGCATGAGGTATAAAGTTTTGTCATTGAAGCCCACCACTTCAGCTTCAATTTTGTGACCGTCTTGACCAATCACTTCACAGCTTGAGCCTACAGGCGCCATGATGCCACGCGCTTCCATGCGCAGGCCCACCAGGCGAACCAAAGTACCACAGCGCTCTGGGCTAGAGGCGCGAGCCAAGGACATGGTGCGTGCCACTTCGGCTGCAAAGTTAGTCATTAGGCGCCCCTGCTGCGGCATCTTCGTCACTGGCTGGTTCAATCGAAGGCAAATCTAAGTCGGGCAAATCCAAAGAAGATAAATTGACGGGCGCAGCAGCGCGAGGCAACGCATCTTCCACTGTCTCGGCTTTGCCGCGACGTGCCGACAAACGCTCAGGTTGAAACGCTGTTTGTGCTTGCCAAGCTTTCGGTTCTTCTAACAAGGCATGCGCCAATGTTTCTAAGCGGTGCTCAATAAGGTCGCTCACTACTGCATCGTCTGCACGCACGCGAATGCTGCCTGGCAACAAATGGGTATCGGCTACCATGCGCCATGTGTGCGTTTGCTCACCAGGCACAGCCTTGTGATTTTGCAGTAAGGCCAAATCAGTGGGGTTCAGTTCTACCACCACACTGGCTGCAGTTTGAACGTCCAGTGTTTCAATGCAGCGATCGATCAGGCTTTGAATGCTGTTAGACGAAAGACTCAGTTCAGCCAAGGTCAGTTGTTCGGCCAAGTGCAAAGCCAAACGCTTTAAAGGTTCGTTGTAAGCGCTGGGGTTTTCTTGTAAAGCCACTACACCTTGTTCAATGTTGGCTAAGAGTTGATTGGCTTTTTCAGCCAAAGACTCTAAAGACTCGGCTTCTGCTTGCTCGGCTTCTGCCTTCTCAGCATCTCGCTGCATCTTTTGGCCCTCGGCTACGCCGCGCTCATAGGCCTCTTGCTTGATTTTTTCAATGGCTTCACCATCGAGACCAGACAATTTGGGCGCGGCTGAAACTTTGCTGTCTGCTGAGGCAAATTCGGCATCTTCTTTGACAGTTGCATCTGAGATGCCATTGTCCTCGCCCAAGCCGGCCTCAGCCAGTTGGCTGGCAACTTGTTGCTCTTCAACGGTCCACAGCGCAAACTTATTGTCTTTTTTGCCGAGGTAATTTTCTTGTACAAAACCAGCGTTTTGTAGCTCAATGGGCCGAAGCGCTTGCAGGGGCTGCCATTGGGGCACGGACCTTGCTGCACCGCCGCCTTTGCCGGTTGGTAGGGGGTTATACAAAGTCGCCTCCGCCTAAGACCAACTCACCAGAGTCAGACAACTTACGGGCAGAACGCATGATTTGTTTCTGTGCTTCTTCCACATCAGACAAGCGCATGAGGCCTTTGGCATCCATCTCGTCTTTGAACATGCCGCGTGCACGTTCCGACATGTTGTCGAAGAAGCGGGCTTTGACTTCCTCGCTGGCGCCTTTCATGGCAATCATCAACTGGTTGTTGTCCACAGCACGCATGAGAACCTGAATGCCTTTGTTGTCCACCGCGTTGAGGTTTTCGAACGTGAACATGTTGTCTTGAATGCGCATCATCAACTCGGGATCGATATCTTCCAAGCCCTTCATGATGGACGCTTCCAAAGCAGTCTTGGTGGAGTTCATGATTTGCGCTGCCGCCTTAATACCGCCGAAGCTAGAAGACTTCGAGCTGGTATTGGTCGAGAACTGCAACTTCATAATTGACTCAAGTTCTTGCATGGCCGATGGCTGAACTGTTTCCAAGCTGGCCACACGTTGAATAATTTCTGGACGTGTTTCTTCTGGCAAGAAGTTGAGCACGTCGGCTGCCACTTGATGATCGAGCACCGACAAAATAATGGCTGTCACCTGGGGGTGCTCGGTTTTGATCATATCGGCAATGGAACGTGCGTCCATCCATTGCAAAATTTCCAAACCTTTGGTGCTTTGGCCAGGCAAGATACGCCCCAACACAGACGCTGCTTTATCGTCGCCCAAGGCGCGCTTGAAAACTTTTTCGACGTAGTCTGTGGTGCCCAAGCCCAAGCTCGATTGCTTTTTGATGGTGGCCACAAAGTCGTCCAAAATTTCGTTGACTGCTTCTTGCGACACATCAGACACCGCCACCATGGCGCCACCCAAAGCTTGCACTTCACCAGGGTTCAAAAACTTGATGATCTCGGAGGCTTGTTGTTCGCCCAGCAACAACATCAAGACGGCTGCACGCTGTGCGCCACTGATGTTGGACATTTCGATGCGCAGTTTTTCTGCGGCTTCGGCATCTGCTGCCGACAATTGAGGTTCTTTTTCTGCCATGGTCGTTCCTTAGGAAACTCGAATCATCTTCTTCAACACGCTGGCCACACGCGAGGTGTCTTCTGCCACGATCATGCGCACCAAAGCCACTTTGTCGTCGTAGGTGTTGGCGGTGTCCAGCATCTCCATGGAAATGCTTGATTTCTTGGGCTTGAGTTTGGCCTTGATGTCTTCCAAGGTTTCGCCTTCGCCCAATTGGATGGCGCTCATGTCTTCAGCAGACAACTCGCCATCGGCCAGCGCAATCTTGGCTGCGGCTGCAGCTGCTTCTGCTGCGGCTGCTTCAGCTGCCAGCTCTTCAGGTGTCTTGAGCAAGCCCAACATGCGGAGTACAGCAGGACGAATCACCATCATCAAGAAAGCCAAGAATACGACCCCCAACAAACCACTCTTGATGTAGGTTTGCATGGACTCGTCTTTGTACCAAGGAATGCTGAGGTCGTAAACAACTTCGGGCTCAAACTTGGCTTGCACCACGGTGACCACGTCGCCACGCTTTTCGTCAAAGCCCACCACGCCGCGAACCAATTCTTGCATGCGGGTAATCTCTTCTTCGCTGTAGGGGTTAGGGGTTGCGGGACCTGCAACGCCTTTGTCGTCTTTGGCGCCGGGTGTAGGGGCACGCTCGTTGATCAAAACAGCCACACTTAAACGCTCGACGGTGCCTGTTGCATTTTTCACATGTCGAACAGAGCGGTCGAGTTCAAAGTTGCGTGTACTGCGTGCTGTTGTGCTGCTGGTGCCACCACCCGCACCAGCTGGTGTAGCAGCCGCTGAATTGGTAGTCGCTGAAGGTGCAGGCGGCGGTGTATTTGACAATGTACCTGGAATACCAGCAGCTTCTTGTGCAGAGTTTTTGTCTTCGCTGACTGCTTCAGAACGTGTCTTGGGCCCTTTGTCACGCGTGTCAAAGTCTTCTGTGGTCACTTCGGTTTGCGTAAAGTCCAAGGCCATGTTGACTTGTGAGCGAACATTGTTGTCGCCCACAATGGGAGACAAAATTTGCATCACTCGCTGGCGATACACATCTTCCATTTTTTGTTTGTGCTGGCTTTGTGCAGAGGTTAAACCCAAGGCAGCAGCTGTGCTGGAATCGGTAATCAGCTTACCTTGGTTGTCTACAACAGCCACGTTTTCAGGTGTCATGAGGGGCACGCTTGAAGCCACCAAATGAACCAAAGCTTGTACTTGGTTCTGCGACACAGAGCGGCCTGCGTAAGGCGTGATGATGACGGAGGCTTTGGGCGGTGTGCGGTCACGCACAAACACCGATTGTTTGGGCATGGCCAAGTGCACCCGTGCTTGCTGAATGCTGTCAATTTGCATGATGGTGCGGGCCAACTCTTGCTCCATAGCAGATGTGTAGCGCACTTGTTCCATGAACTGGCTGGTGGTCATGGCCGATTGGTCTTTTAAAGACTCCATGCCCATGTTGCCTGTTTTGGGAATGCCTTTGGAGGCCAAGAAAATTCGCGCCTCATGGTACTTGTTAGATGGAACCGTAATTTGACCCGACGCTGGGTCCATCACAGGTTTGAACTCGCTGGCCTTCAAAGCTTCCATGGCCGTTTGCTGATCGGCCTCGCTCATGTTGACCATGAGAGGACGGTAGCTGGGCATGTTGATCCAGAAGTACAAAATGGCAAACAACAAAACGGCCAAAGCCATCAAGATGATGGGCATGGCCTTTTTAACGCTAGGCTGCTGCAGCATTTGCTGAACCCCAGCAAATGGACCCGTTGCAAAGTTGCCACCATTGACGCCATTGCCACCGGCCTGCTGGTTGATGTCCATTCCTGGCGTAAACGTTGCCAATGCGCCACCACCATTGCCGTTGGCATTGCCAGTGGTGGTCAGGGCATTGTTGCTTGCGTTGCCGGTTGCTAAACCTGGCTGAAAAGGAGCGAGTGTTGTAGTTGCCATGTTGCGAATCTCTTTGTCGTATCTTTAGGTGCGGCTAGACAGTTTGTAAATGTCTAGGGCTTTAAACAGGCATGTTTAAAATGTCTTCGTAAGCTTTGAGTACTTTGTTGCGAACCTGCAAGGTTGCTTCAAAGCTCAAGGAAGACTTCTGCATGCTCAACACCACGTCGGTGAGCGGCACGCCTTCACCGCGTTCGTATGCCGCACTGATCTTGCTGGCTTCCATTTGGTTGCTGTTGACCTTGTCAACGGTTTGGCGTACCAAGTCGCCAAAGCCTGCTGGACCTACTGGTTTTTGAGAACCACTAAGTCCATTCAGGCCGCCCACCTTGTTGCCATCTTCGTCCATGCCGCCAGCGGCTTGTGACTGGTATGAGCGCAGGGTTTGCAACATCGATTGAATATTGCTTTGTGAATTGATTTTGTCGATCATGTGTGTTCCCCTTAAGCGGCCCAAGCCATGTTGCCGTTTTCAGCCTTTAGCTTCGCCAGCTTGTAACGCAGTGTGCGTGGGCTGATGCCCAACTTGGCAGCAGCTTCCATGCGGCTGTCGGTCGTTTGAATGGCTGCCAAAATCATTTGATGCTCGCTAGATTTAACGGCTTCTTGTAAATTGCTAGACGTGTTGGCCTCTGGTGCTGTCACTGTCATGGGTGCCGAAGCTGGTGTAGCGGCGGCAAATGATTGAGGCGCCACAGTAGCTTGTGCTTCTGATTGCACAAAGCTGTTTTGCGTGCTGCCGTCTAAGGTCAAGTGCGCAGCAGTCAGAGGACCATCGTCAAACATCAGATGCATCACATCGATGTGACCATCAGGGCACAACACCACAGCGCGTTGCACCACATTTTCAAGTTCACGCACATTGCCTGGCCAGCGGTAGGCCAGCAGTTGCGCTTGAGCAGCAGCACTGACTGTGAATTGAATGTCTTTGGCGTGGCGCATCAACAATTGCGCAACCAAAGGCAAAATGTCGCCAGGGCGGTCACACAAAGGCGGGACACGCAGCTTGAAGGTGCTGATGCGGAAATACAAATCTTCACGGAACTCGCGCGCCACAATGGCTTGACGCAAGTCTTTGTTGGTGGCGGCAATGACGCGCACATCAACTGCCACAGCATGCTCTGAGCCCAAGCGCGTCAGTTGGCGTTCTTGCAGAACGCGCAGTAGCTTAGCTTGCAAATGCATGGGCATCTCACCGATTTCATCTAAGAAAATGGTGCCGCCATTGGCTTGTTCAAACAAGCCGCGTGAATCTTTGTGTGCGCCTGTGAACGCGCCCTTTTCGTGGCCGAATAACATGTCGTCAATCAGCTGCTCTGGCAAGGCTGCACAATTCAAACCGACAAATGGACCACGTGCACGCTTAGAAGATTCGTGCAACACACGCGCCAAAATTTCTTTACCTGCGCCCGTAGGGCCTTCAATCAAGGCTGTTACGTTGGCTTGCGCTACGCGCTGTGCCAAGGCCAGCAGGTGTTGGCTGACAGGGTCAACGTACACCACGCTGCGGGGTGCAGAAGGTGCCGCTGTAGGTGCCGAAAGATTGCTCAGTGCCTTGGACGCCATCGACACAGTCTTTGAACGCAAAGGCGCTGCGATGTCTGATAAATTGACTTGGCTCTCGTCGCCAGCGGTTTGAAGTGTTTTCAAAGTGCTGGCCACCACTTGCCAAGCTTCGTGGGTCCAATCATCCGAGGCCAATACATGCGCAGCACCTTTGCGCATCGCATCAACGGCCAGCTCTAAATGGCTGCGGTTGACGCGGCAAATGAGCGCACGTGTTTTGAATGCGTTTGGGAAAAAGTTATGAATGCCTTCAATCAAGCCGTGTGTCTTGTCGTGCAAAACAACCAAGGGCCAGGTGGGCTGCTCGGTCATGGCTTTTTTGAGTTCAATCAGCGAATGAACGCTTTGAACAACCAGACCAGCCTGTAAGAGTTTGGCGTGCTCTTGCGCCGTGAGGGTATGGACAGGGTCCATCCACAGTACTTGTTGCGCGGTTTGATGTGAGCTCATTGCTTTCCAGTGCCTCGTATGCATTGATATGCAATAGAGGTAGCAATGGCCGTGCCAACTAAAAATACTACTTAAGTAATCTTAAAATACACAAATCACTTGGACTTTTGTCATTTTCCCGACAGCGGAAAACAAACGGGCAGGCCAAATCCCCATACGCCTGGTAGCTAGAGGGCGTAACTTTTCAATTCAGAAGGGTTTGCCCGCTGAAGACACTTATGAATCAAGCGACTGAACAAATGAACTGAAGCTCGGGTTAATAAATAGGTAGTAAATTCAATTAACCCAAAAGCTTCAAGACGGTTTGTTGGCTGGTGTTGGCTTGGGCCAAGACTGCAGTGGCAGCTTGCTCCATGATCTGGCTCTTCGCCAAAGCGGTAGAAGCTGTTGCGTAGTCGGCATCTTGAATTTGGCTGCGTGAAGCAGACGAGTTCATTGACACATTGGTCAAGTTGTCGACCACGTGTTCAAGACGGTTCATGGCCGCACCCATCATGGAGCGTGCTTTACTGACCTTGTCTAAAGATGTTTTGACCAAGTCAATGACTTCTTGGGCGCCAGCCACCGTTGTAAGTGAGCTTTTTCCGTCTGTGTTTGCTGCGACATTAGAAACATAAAGTGCATTGGTCACATCACCAGCTTCACCAAAGTTTGGCAAATCAACTTTGATTCGCTGATCGGCACTGTCACCAATTTGGAAGTACAAAGACAAAGGTGTGGTTGCTGTGCCAAGTCGATTTTCACCAGCAAGAATCTTGAATCCATTCCACTCATGCGTCTTGGACATGCGATCAATTTCTTGCTTCAGCTGCGTGAACTCATTGTTCAAGAAACTGCGCTGTGTATCTGAATAGGTGTCGTTGGCCGCTTGCATGGCCAATTCACTACAGCGCAACAACATGGTTGTGATGCTGGTGGTTGCACCTTCAGTCGTTTGAATCATGGCAATCGCATCACCTGCATTGCGAATACCTTGGTTCAAGCCTTCAATTTGTTGCGTCATACGCGCAGCAATGGCCAGGCCTGCCGCATCGTCTTTCGCTGAATTGATACGCTTTCCAGTTGAAAGCTCTTGCATGGCTTTCAGTGAACCGCGTTCTGTCGTTTTTAAGGCTGCTTGTGTATAAAGCGCTTTAACGTTGGTATTGATCACACTCATGTTAATCTCCTATGGCAATCATTGCGATGGCAAATAATTGCCGTTGATTCAATTAATTGATTTAATTAATGTGTTGATGAACTGGCTTCAAATACTGAAGTCGACAAAATCAAAGTGTCTTTTTCTTCGTTCAACACTTTGTCTTCTGGCCAAATTCCCAACGCGTAATCCAACACGGCATGCGCTTCAGCCAAATCCAAATTGCACGCCAATGAACGTGCCAACATTTGGTACGTCATAGGCTGCGCATTTTCTTTCTGCAAGTCGATCAAGTCCTGGAGCAACTCAATCGACAAAGCCCAGTCTTCTCGGGTCATGGCCAAGAGGCCAGAAATTGCCAAGATGTCTTCACTGGCGGGATAAAGGCTTAGCCCAGCTTCTGCCAATGCTTGGGCCAAATCATGATGATTTTCTGCCACCAACCATTGCACGCCATGGCGAAAGTCTTCTGGACTGAATTGAGAAATCTCTTTGCGATCCAAGCTCTGAGCGTTCACAAACTCGGTCATGGCTTGTTGAATGTTGATGTTCATCTGAGGCTCCAAAAATTATTTAACGTTGCGTCGGTTTGACGATTGATGGGTAATAAGCAAAAGCAATGCCAACTTTTTGTTGCCACTTACTTATTGGGGTGAGTGATGGCCGTTGCCACTTTGAACAACTCTTTTTCAAAGTTCTTCACAAAACGTGGCATGTCAAACAGCGGCGAAGTTTTGGCATTGCGCACCAGCTTCTTTTTGACCTTCTCAAAGTAAGCTTTATTGGTACCCAGCTCAATGGCCCGTTTTTCATAGTCTTCCAGAGAGAAAGTGATCAACTCGGGCATGTCTAAAGCATTTAACAAACTGCCAGCCATGCGAGAGGAAAACGTACGGCCTGAGTAAGTCAAAACTGGCAGTCGAACAAACAGCGCGTCGTTAGCTGTAGTGCCGCCATTGAAGGGATATGCATCCAAAAACAGGTCGGCCAGCTTGTACCGGGCTAGATAATCTTCGGGTGCCACACGGCCGGCAAAAATTAGCCGCTCAGCGGCAACTCCGAGTTTTGCCGCTTCCTGAATGAGGGACGCCTTGGACCATTCGTTGTCTTCTAGCAGCCAAAAAACCGAGTTGGGTGTGGCCGCCACGATGCGCATCCACGCTTGGAAAATCTCAGGCGTGAACTTGTAGTTGTTGTTAAAGGTGCAAAAAATGAACTTGTCTTCTGGCAAGTTGTACTTGGCTTTGTCGGGTGTTTTGCCAACAGGACGTTGCCGGTCGCTACACTGAAACACCTCCGGCATGTAAAAGGGCTCTTCTGTATAGAAAGGCTTCAAATGCTCAGGAATGAGGAACTTATCGGCAATGACATAGTCAATGCAGGGGTGGCCCGTGGTGCCTGGAAAACCTAAGTAGGTCATTTGAATAGGGGCAGGCCTGTAAGACAGAATATCGGGACGTGCGCCAGAAGTAATGCCTTGAAGGTCCACCAATACATCGATGCCGTGGCTATGGATGCACTTTGCCGCTTCTTCATCGGTCATGGCGGCAATGCGGATGTGGTGGTCCATGGCGCCAATGACTCGCTTCCTTAAGTCAGAGCCATCTTCTCGGCTCCAGCAGAAACCAAACACTTCAAATTTGGACTTGTCCAGCAGTTCAAATAGCTCTACGGTTAGCAGTGAAACGGCATGCAAACAAAAGTCGGAGGACAAGAAACCCAAGCGCAGCTTGCGGCCACCTAGAAATGGCAAAGGATTGCCGCTGTTGAAAGTAGTCACCCGCATGTTCACTTTTTCATGAACAAACCGGATCGCAGTGGCCAATTGCATGCCAGGGTCGTCACTGGCCGATAGCATGGCCAGCGGTGATGTCCACTTCAGCAACTCTCCTTTGTCGACGCCTGTTCCCTCGGCATAAACTGGCCATTTACATTGCTTTTGCCTGAGGTGCACCCAATGCTGAATGACTTTGGGTTGGTCGGGTTGCGTCTGCAAGCTTTCTAACAAGAAGGCCTCCGCCTTTTCAAACATGCGCAACTCTTCGTGAATGCGGCCCATGGCGTTGAGCACCATGATGTACATGTCGACATCTTTGGTTCGCGTTACCAATGGATGGTCGAGCATGGACTGCCAAATGGTGATGGCGTGAGGCTTGCGGCCGGCGCGCTCTACCGAGGCGCCTAAGTTGAACCAGGCTTGAATAAAGTCGGGTTTGACGTAAATGGCCGACCGGTAGGCATTTTCTGCGTCAGTGGCCAAGTTGTTTTGACCATACAGCACGCCCAAGTTAAACCAATAGACGTGTGTGTGTGGTCCTGGCGCTCCGGCCAAAGCTTTTTGGTACATCTGCACCGCCTCTTGCCAGCGGCCACTGTTTTGAAGGGCTTCAGCTTCGTGAATGAAGTTCAACATTCAATCGTGCCTTTTTAAATTCAATGAATAAGTTAAGCCGACGGAAATTTGACACGCAAATCGTCCGCAGGACTTGTTTCAACTTACTTAGCAAACTCCAAGCCAGCTTAATAAAGGTAGAAAACTCATGTGGGAGGGGCCTTCGCATTGACGAGTTTTGGTTGGCGTAAATATTGCATAAAGACTCTTGATGCACTGTCAAAGTGTCAATAAATCAAGGATTTAGATTGAGTGCTTTAGCCTCTTCAAAGCTTAACGGCAAAGCCCTGATGGGTGTTCCATCAGAGCTGAAGTCTGCCCTTTGGGCCAACACAGACCTGGTTAAACAGGCGCTGTGGTTCAGCTTGGCCATCAACTTACTGATGCTGGCGCCAACCGTGTACATGATGCAGGTGTACGACATGGTTCTGAACAGCCAAAGCATGAGAACGCTTTTGATGATGCTGCTCATGGTGTTTATGGTCTACATCTTTGTAGAGGTGCTCGAATGGGTCCGCCTGCAAATGATGACTGCCATCAGTTTGAAATTTGATGCCAATTTGCGTAATCGCGTCTTTGATGCCATGTACGAAGCTCGGCGTTTGCAATTGCCTGGTGGCTCGCCACAAGCTTTGAGCGATTTACGCGTAGTTCGAGACTTCATTGGCTCACCCATGGTGATGGCCTTTTTGGATGCGCCAGTTTCATTGATCTTTTTGTTTTTGGTGCTGCTGATTCACCCCAGCATGGCCTTATTTGCCTTGGTAGGTGCTGTGTGTCAATTTATCTTGGCCGTACGCGCCCACCGAGTGACAGAGACGCAAGTGGTTCAGTCTAGTAGAGCGGGTATGGAAGCACAGGCTTATGTATCTGGGGCTTTGCAAAATGCTGAAGTGGTAGAGGCCATGGGCATGTTTCGCGCCATTCATGACAAATGGATGGCAAAGCAGAAGAACTTCTTGCTTCTAAACGCAGCCTCTGCTGAATCTTCAGGTTTAAGCGCTGCTGTTTCTAAATTCGGACAAGCAGCTCAAGGTTCATTGATGATGGGGCTTGGCTGTTGGCTCACCATCATGGGTTTGCTGCAGGGCAGTGGTTCATTGATGATTGTGGCGTCTATTTTGGGTGGACGAATGTTGGCACCTTTAGTACAAATCATTGCGCAGTGGAAAATGATTGTCAGTGCCAAAGACTCCTATACAAGATTGGATGCATTGTTAGAGTCGGTTCCCTCTAAACCGGTGGGTATGCAATTGCCGCCGCCCGTAGGCCAGTTGGTGGTGGAGAACTTGTTTGTTGCTGCACCAGGCAAAGGTCCTACCATTTTAAAAGGTTTGAGTTTTGTCTTGAACCCTGGTGAATCTTTGGCGCTAATCGGCCCTTCCGCTTCAGGCAAATCAACTTTAACCAGAGCCATTGTGGGCGTGTGGGGCGCGCAGAGCGGCAAGGTTCGATTGGATGGCGCTGATGTCTTTCTTTGGCCTAAAGAAACTTTAGGTCCCTACTTGGGCTATTTGCCTCAAACCGTTGAATTGTTTGATGGCACGCTGGCTGAGAACATAGCCAGGTTTGGCGAAGTCGACATGGACAAAGTAATGACTGCTTCGCGCTTACTCGGCTTAGATGAGTTTGTTCAAACTTTACCTGATCAATACGACACCCGTGTAGGTACAGCCGGCGCCTTCTTGTCTGGTGGTCAAAGGCAGCGACTTGCATTGGCGCGTGCTGTGTATGGCATGCCTAAGTTGATTGTGTTGGATGAACCCAACTCTAGTTTGGATGAGCAAGGAGACGCCTTTTTCATTGAGCTTCTGAAGGCACTTAAGGCAGCCGGTAGCACCGTGATCGTGGTGACGCACAAGTCTAGCCCGTTGTCAGTGATTGACAAAATTTTGTTCATGAACGATGGCCGCATGCAAATGTGGGGGCCGAGAGAAGATGTGTTGGCCAAATTGAAAGAAGTGGCGCCATCATGAACAAAATAATTCAAATACTGCAACGCAGTGAATTAGGACAGTTGGTTTGGCAAGCCCGCAAAGAGTTTGTGTGGGTGGGTATTTTCAGTTGTGTTTACAACTTGCTTTTAATTACGCCTACCTTGTACATGCTACAGGTGATGGACAGGGTGATGTTGAGCAAGTCAGAAGTGACGCTGATCGCACTCACTTTGCTCATGTTAGGCGGCTTGGTGCTGTCATCTTTTGCAGACTGGATTCGTACGCGCGTTTTGGTCAGAACAACCCTGCGCTTTGATCAAAAGCTTAACACTCGTGTTTTGATGGCGTGCTTTGATTCCAGAAGAAAAGGTACAGAAGACAAAGCACAGATGGTGTTCAACGACCTGACCAGCATGCGTCAGTTAATTTCTAGCCAAAGTTTTTTTACGGTATTTGATATTCCTTGGACGCCGGTTTACCTGGGCATTCTTTTCATGATGCACCCAGTTTTAGGCTGGACAGGCTTGGTGTTCATGGTGCTTTTTGGCGTGCTGGCATATTTCAGCAATCGATGGACAGAGGTGCCATTTGAAAAAGCCATGGATGCCAGTCAAGTAGCCAATGTTTACGTGGGCGCCAAGCTTAAAAACTCAGAAATTGTTGAGTCTTTGGGAATGCTAAGCAACCTGCGCAGGCGTTGGCTTAACCTGTACTTAAAGCATCTGAAGCTGCACACGCACTCTCAAGACAATATGCACAAGGCGCAAATGCTGAGCAAACTGGTGCGTCAAAGCCAGCAATCCATTGTGTTGTCTGTGGGTGCTTATTTGGTGATTCAAGGTGACCTTTCATCCGGTGCAATGGTGGCGTCCAACATGATGATGGCCAATGCACTCAGACCTATTGACATGCTGGTGTCTAGTTGGCGAATGTTTGTGCAGGCCAAAACTTCATATTTGCGGGTAGAAAAAATGCTGGATGAAAATCCCGCAAAGCAAATTCTTGATTCGCCTGTAAGCATTCAAGGTCCGATGAAATGGGAAAACTTGGGTGCAACTGTGCCTGGTAAGGACGAGCCTATTTTGGAAGGGCTCACGGCAGAGTTTAAAGAAGGCCAGGTGGTTGCCATTGCAGGTCATTCTGGTGCCGGAAAAACGACCCTCTTGCGATGTATTTTGGGTATTTCGCAAGGCATGTTGGGTCAAGTCAAAATCAATGAGCATGACATAAGCCGAATTGGCCGAGATGCACTGGGTGCCATGGTGGGTTACTTGCCACAAGACATTGAATTGATGGACGGTAGCATTGCTGACAACATTGCCCGATTTGGTGAAGTTAATTCTGAATCTGTGATTGAAGCCGCTCAAAAAGCAGGTATTCACCAAATGATTTTGCGCATGCCCAGAGGCTATGACACCACCATTGGTGAGGCAGGTGGCATGTTGTCTGGCGGCCAGCGCCAGCGCCTGGCACTGGCACGCGCCATCTATGGCAACCCTCAACTATTGGTGCTCGACGAGCCCAATGCCAACATGGACGAGCAAGGCACAGCTGCTTTGGTCACCACATTGAATTTAATGAAATCTGCTGGTTCGCTCATCTTTATGGTGGCGCACGACAGAAATTTATTGGCCACTGCAGACCGCTTGGTGGTGTTGGCCAAAGGAAAAATGTTGCACAACGAGGCCCTGAACCCAGAGCCTTCCTTAGTGACACCGGCTTAAGGACAGTCATGATTCATCACAATACAAGCCACACTGCTGTGAACCCGGCAGAAATAGAAGAAGAGATCAACACCCAGAAACCTATTCGCTTAGGGGCCGCGGTGTTGGTGCTTGGCTTTGGCGCTTTCTTACTTTGGGCGGCTTTTGCCCCGCTTGATCAAGGTGTGCCAGCTTCTGGCACCGTAGCTATTGAAACTCGTAAAAAAACCATTCAACATTCCACTGGTGGTGTAGTGAAAGATGTACTGGTTAAAGAAGGTCAATGGGTGAAAGAGGGAGATGTACTGATCGAAGTGAGTGACACCCAAGCGCGCGCCAACAACGAAACCATTAAGCAAGCATATTTGAGTCAGCGCGCTGTAGAGGCCCGATTAGAAGCTGAGCGGAAGAATGCTGGCAGCATTGCTTTTGGGCCAGAGATTTTAGAAAACAAATATGACCTGTTTGTGCAGCAAGTGATGCTGACGCAGCAAACCCTGTTTGCAGCCAGAAGGGCATCATATAACTCTGAGGTTTCAGCGCTTGAACAAAGCATTAAAGCGCTGAAAGAGCAGTTGTGGGGTGTAGATCAATCGTTGATTAACAGACAACTTCAGATTCAGTTGCAAGAAAAGCATTTGAAGTCAATCAAGACATTGGCAGAAGAGGGCTTTGCCCCAAAAAATCAAGTGTTGCAAATGGAGCAAACGCAAACAGAACTTAAAACAGCACTGTCTGATTTGAAATCTAATCAAGCAAGACTTAGCAGATCGATAGAGGAGTCGCAATTTAGATTGGAGCAGCGAAAGCAAGACGTTATTAAAGATGTAATGGCGCAGCTGGCAGAAGTAAAAAAAGAAGTGCAGGCTGGAAAAGAAAGACTGACAGCCACCAAAGAAGAGCTTGCGCGCACACAAATTAAATCACCTGTGGATGGTCAAGTGGTGGGCATGAGCATTAGTGCAACAGGAGGTGTAGTGATGGCTGGACAGAAATTGATGGATGTAGTGCCCAAAAGTGAAGCGTTGCTAGTTGATGCAAAAGTGTTGCCGCATATTATTGACAAGGTACATACGGGTATGGACGTATCTGTTCGTTTCAATACGTTTGCCAATACACCGCAATTGGTTGTGCCGGGTAAGTTGGTTGCATTGACTTCGGATGTGATTAACGACCCGACTGCGGGTATGGCTGGAATTAGTAGCTATTACTTGGGGAGAGTAGAAATTACACCTGAAGGCCTGAAGATACTGGGAAGTAGGGTGTTACAACCTGGGATGCCTACAGAGGTGGTTTTCAAGGTGGGCGAGCGTACTTTGTTGCAGTACATCATGTATCCGTTGACAAAACGCATTGCTGCGTCATTGAAGGAAGAGTGATGCATAAGCAGAGGGGAAATTTGTCCAGAATAGACATTCAGTATAAGTTTTTGTTAGTCGCCTGTGTGTTTTTATTTTCTGCAGCTACCCAAGCGATAACACTTGAGGATGCAATAGAAAGCGCTATAAAAGTTGATCCTTCATTGAGAGCTAGCAAATTTAATGTTCTTGCAACTGGAGAAAACATTGCTATAGCTCGTTCTAGGTTGTTGCCGCAGGTTTCACTTCAGGGCTCTTCAAATCAACTTACGCAAACTACAACCCAAGAGTTGTCTACTGGCGGCAGTTCCTCAAGAAGCTTTACCGGCCCTTCTGTGAATCATCAATTTGTAATTAGGCAGGCGTTACTTCGCCCCAAAGAATTATCAACACTTCGGTATGCAGAGTTGCAATCACAATACATGGAATTGAAATACAGGTCTGATATGAAAGATCTGCAAAATAGGGTTGTCACTGCATGGATTGATTTGTTGGGGGCCCAGCAAATATCAGAAGCCAACGAAAAGCCACTTTCGTTGATTCAAGCTGCAGCAGAGCAAGAGCGGGCCAAGTATGAACAGGGAGAAAGTACAAAAGACGCAGCTATGGAGGCAGAAGCACAATTTGAAAATTCAAAGGCAATTTATGTACAAGCAGTTGAAGTCTTGAAAGTAAAGCAAAGTGCTTTTGAAAACTTAACAAAAATTCCTGCCCATGCCTTGATTGGTAAAAAACTAACAAGCAAATCATTGCCAGTATTCTCTGAGGATGACAAATCATTGCTTTGGTCGAACTTGCAAGATACTTCGTTGGAGCTTCAAATGTCGAAGCTTCAAGAGCAGATGCAACTAGAGCGAGTGAAAATGGCAGAATCAGAACACAAGCCAACGATAGATTTGTTAGCTGCTGTCAATCTGGCGCAGAATGATGCGACAAGTACACAAGGTTACCAATATAGGAATAAGCAAGTAGGAATCCAGTATACGGTTCCACTTTTTGCCGGTGGCGGTTTGAATGGCGCTACACGACAAGCAAAGTTTGGGTATGAGGCAAGTTTGGCAGAGGGTGAAGCATTATCAATTAAATTGATTAATGACTTTGATGTTTCATGGAGCTTCTTAGTGTCCAACCTTAACCGTCAAAAGGGGATGCTTGCTAGTTTGAACTCTGGAGAGGAGCATGTGAAAGCAAACCATAGGGGTTTTGAGTTGGGAGTTAAGTCTCTTGCTGACACTGCAAATGCAGAATTGGCTTTGGCAAGAAAAAAGACTGATTACATCTCAGCAACTCAAGAATATCTGAGGAGTATTTTGAAAATAAATACTAAATCATTAATTAATGAAAATTTTAACAATTGATAAATAATCTTATTTATTATACTGTATCCAAATTTAATCCTGGCGAATGGTGAGAATTGCTATCGACTAAATTTCAACCACTCAGTACTACAGTTAGGCTGAAATCTTAGTGAAATCATTGAAGTAATTTACGTGAAGATAGAAAAATTTAGTATTTAAAATGCCAAATCTAAATAAATCCGTGTACTTTATCTATTTTTTAAAATTCACTAAGTGCTTATCTATTTGTCCTAAGCTATTTATGAAAAAATTAATGAAAATTAAATGGCAGTATTATTAAATCAATAAAAGATAAATATAATAATTTCATTGTCGAAATTAAGGTTGAAACTATTCTAAAATTCTATTGCTAAACGACTCCCATGGAGTGAAAGATAAAATTTTAAATTTCAGAATAGATTAAAGAGGTGGTTGATAAAATGCTGCGCAATCAATATGATGCAATTTTTCCTGAAATAGAAGAGCTATGTTTGAATCTATTATTTTCTGCTAAGTACGTGGATTTATTGAATTTGATTCAAACGACAATTTTAAATACATTTAGAAGTGATGTATTTCATAATAAAGCATTATTTACTAATAAGTTTGATGAGATATTAATGAATTTGGGATTGCGGCTAGAAAATGAATTAAGCGCATTGCAAAGCTTGAATCCGAATAATCTGAATATAATTATCGGGACCGAATATTATGCAATTGGTGGGCATACACGAGTTGCACAAGAGTTTTCTAAAATAGAAGAAAATACTCTAATTGTAATTACAGATGCTTATGGCCGTACATCAAAAAATTTAAATTATTATAGATTTTTCCAGGATCTATTTGAAAATAATTCGGTAATATTATTGCCACCGGGTAATTTGTTAGAAAAAATAATTTTTCTCAAAAAATTAATAAAATGCATTAAGCCTAAAACCGCAGTCTTATTAACACACCATGATGACCCGATTGGTGTTACTGCATTATGCGGAAGTGCAATTAATAAGAAAATATTTCATCATCATTGTGATCATAATATTTCACTTGGGGCTACTATCAAAGAGTTTCATCATTATGATACAACGCCTTTTGGAAAAGTGATTTGTTCGCATAAAACCAATGCTAAATATTTGCCTTTGTCTTATTCCAATAATAATCATGAAAGTCCGCATCTGGTTCTTGCTGAAAATTTTAATTCAATTTGTGCGGCTTCATCAGTTAAGTTTAATCTAACAGTTCCGAGTCGTGATGACTTCTATCCTAAAATTGTTGGTTATATTTTGGATGCAACTAGTGGATGTCATTACCACATTGGAGTATTAACGCAAGAGGAACTTGTAATGATTAAGAATTATTTAATCGGGTTGGGTATAAAATCCGATAGATTCATTTATTTGGGCCAGGTAAATAGTCTAGTCGAAATCATCAATAACATAAAAAATCCAGTGTATTTTGTTTCATTTCCGACTCCAGGAATTCTTGCGTGGATTGAAGTGTTGTCAACTGGAATACCAGTTTTTGTTTTTTCTAATAATACTGATGCATTGATTAATGAAGATTTGATCACAGATAAGTCGTTTGAATCTTTGATTGATGAAAAAGCATTTAAATTTTCTGACCAAAACTCTATTAAGGAGTATTTAAATAAATTAAAAGAAAATTATTTCGATATAGTCACTAGAAATAAGCAGTACTTTAATGAAAATCACTCAACCATGGCTGTGGAAAAGATAATGAAGCAAATAATAATTTAATTCGTATTGAGAAAATTAACTACTTGATTGATTATTAAATTAATATCTTCGGTAGATAAGAAAGGGTCAATTGGTAAACTTAAAGATTCATTAGCTAAGCGTTCGGCTATTGGCAAGGATCCTTTATTAATTCCAAGATCTGAATAAGCCTCTTGCAAATGAGGGGGAATTGGATAGTGAATCAAAGTGCCTATATTACGAGCTGCTAAAAACTGCTGCAACTTTTCTCTTTGGGGATGTTGAACAACAAAAAGATGCCACGCTGATTCACTGAATTTATTTAAGTGAGGCGTAGTAATAGCAAAATTTTTAAAAGCATCTAAGTAGTGATTGGCGATTATTTTGCGCTTCTGGTTCCAACTATCCAAATAATTGAGTTTCACATTTAATATGGCCGCCTGTATTGGATCAAGTCGACTATTGAATCCTTTAATTTGATTCACATATTTTTCTGAAGATCCGTAATTTCTTAGTAAGCTAAGTCGCTCTGCTAGTTTTGTGTTGTTAGTAGTAATAGCACCGCCATCACCCATGCCGCCTAAATTTTTTCCAGGATAAAAACTCCAAGCAATAGCATCGCCATGAGAGCCAACTCGTTTTCCTTTGTATACCGCTCCATGTGCTTGAGCGGCATCTTCGAGAAGAAACAAAGAGTATTTTTTTGTAATAGCTAATAATTCATCTAAATCAGCGGGTTCTCCATATAAATGAACAGGCAAAATTACTTTAGTTTTAGAGGTTATTGCTTTTTCAATCTTTGATGTATCAATATTAAATGTAATGGGGTCTGGTTCTACTGGTATAGGCGTTGCTCCGCATTGACTTACAGCTAACCAAGTAGCAATGTATGTATTGCTAGGCACAATAACTTCATCGCCTGGACCTACTCCCATGGCGAGCAAGCAAAGTCTTAGGGCATCAAGCCCATTAGCCACACCTATCGCATGTTTAGCACCGCAGTATTTTGCGAAATTATTTTCAAATGATTCAACCTCAGCACCACCAATGTACCATCCAGAGTTTGCAACTCTGAGAATTGCTTCATCAAGTTCTTTTTTAATTACTAAATATGAAGACTTTAAATCAAGAAATGGTATCATTTTAATTGCCTACTATATTTTTGAAATCAGAATAATCACGAATATAGTCTGAGCTATCATAGAAATCGGAAGTAAAGACAAGCAGTACTGCATCAGAAGAGTAATTATATTGAATACCCCAAACTAATGGTGGAAGATAAATGCCTAAATCAGGCTTATCTAATAGAAATTCTTGACGATTTTTACCATCGTCAGCCACAACAGAACAGCTACCACGAATGCAAATTAAAAATTGATGACATTTCTTATGTGCATGTTCACCTCTGGTCTCTAAACTAGGAACATCAAAAACAATAAAGTATCTCTTGGGGGAGAATGGAACATTGCGCTCGAATTCACCAAATGATAAGCTTCCACGGATGTCTGGAATTCGCGGGAAACGAGTTAGAATAACGCCATTAACTGATGTTGATTGTTGACCAATATGATTTTTTTCTTGGAAAATATTCGTTGAATTTACTTTGCTTGTATCAACATAGCCAATGATTTTTGCTGGATTACCAACTACGATAGAATTCGGCGGAATAGACTTAGTTACTACAGCACCCGCAGCGACCATTGCATTACTCCCTATTTCAATGCCGGGCAGTATTACTGCACCTGCACCAATTGACGCGCCTTTATTAATTTTGGTAACTAAATATTGATTTGGATATTGTTTAGATCGAGGAAACCGATCATTTGTAAAAGAGACGTTCGGACCAATAAAAACATCATCACTTAATCTTAACCCATCCCAAAGTTGAACGCCATTTTTTATGGTGACTCTGTCACCTATGACAACATCACTTTCAATAAAACAATGAGAGCAAATATTGCATTCTTTTCCTATTTGAGCGCCTTCAAGAATCACTACAAATTGCCAAATGTGAGTTTTTTCTCCAATGTTTTTAGAATAGACGATTGCAGAATCATGGATAGTTAAATTATTCATAATAATAGGATGTGGATATTTATTTGCCTTAAAGCTATGAAAAATTAATCTTAATAATTTAGTAAGTGTGATAATGAGGTGTCAAATTCTTCATTCCTATCGTGAATAGCCCACCAATCTTCACCTCTGATCATATTAGGACTTGTGTCTGCTCCACCACTTAATTTTTTGAATCGATCAAAATATTCTCGGCTTTGAGTGACGTAATGATTTATGATTAATTTGTCAAAACAAGGGGTATTATTAGTGTATCCGTGATTTATTTTTCTTAAATCAGTGTCATATGTGCCATTTAAAGTTCTAAAGTAATGTGAGTTATTCGATATTGAAAAATTCGATTGCAAACCACCTTTTACAATACTTTTTATATGACTATTTCCACTAAAATTTTTAGGTGCTCTGTAGCGATAATTAAATGTTATTAAACCTTGTGGCTCATTTTTATGATTTGAACTGCCAAAGCATAACCAATAGACGCCTATAGCACTCATCTCAAGATGATTATATTTTTCGAGTGTGGATTTAATACTTGTTTCAGTTGGTGAATACAGAAATTCGTCGCCGTCTAAAAAAGCAATCCAATCGTGTAAATCACCAAAATGATGATAACAATATTGATACGCAGCTAATTGAGGCCTAACAACATCATAGCTAACTATAAACGTAGTAATGTCATAATTTTTCGATAGTTCCAATACAACCTCAGAAGAGTTATCAGTGCAATTATGCAGAAAAATATAAAACTTATCGAATCCTACATTCTTGTGAAATTCAACCCACTCTCTAATCCATGGGGCTCTATCTCGTTGGATTGTACAAACCGCGAGTGACATAAGTATTTTAAGAAATAGTTAAAACAATACCAGGTGTTGATGGAATATTCAATGACTCCATAATCTTTAATCCCATTTGATAACTGAAATTTTTATTTGATGTTGGATGAAAAAAATCGATAAATTGAAGACTTTCTTTTCCATAAATAAAGCCACCTACAAGCGGATGATTGATAGCCATTTTTTTTGGAATTAATGAGAGCATTGACGTGGCTGGTACTCCAATTTTGTGTTCTTCAAGATCCCCGTCTTGTTGCTGGTCTTGCGGATAAAACCACAAAGGTGTACTAATAAACAAATATGCATTATCAGCCAAATGGGTCAGCAAAGTGCGTAATAGCCATTTAGCAGTTTCAGCATCTAAATGCTCTATAACATCGAGAAGACAAATAATCTCATATTTTTTAAATTCAACTGGGTTAATTTCTTGTGCTAAACCGTGCCAAATATTTCGGTATATTTTTTGCTTAAATAAGGTAGAATTTTGACAATTTGCTTCCCAACCGTCTACACCATCTATTTGCCAATGTGATGTCATCGGGTTGCTTTTAATACGTTGTCCAAGGCGGCCGGTACCAAATCCAATGTCAAGAACATTGATTAGCTGACTGTTGTCATTGAAAACATGAAAGATTAAATCTTTTGGCGACGCAGAATCACCTATGGCCGTATGTTTCGAATTCAATATATCTGTAATGGGCAGGTAATCTTTAATTATTTGACGCATTTTTGACTCTCCTTTTTGTCATTAAGCAGGATGCGTGCCATTCAAAAATGGTTTTGACTTATGTTGCTTACTGGGAAAAATATACTTTATTAAGTTGCTGTGAGGCTACTGGAAACACTAGAAATCAATTTTTGAAACTCATTAACAAAAAAATCATTTTTTGTCTTGTTCCAAGCCATCTTAAGAGCATCTGCGGTTTGGCATTCACCTGGAAACTCATTCAAGCGACTTGCCGAATAAGCGCAAAGAAATGTGTTGTAGTTTCCAACTTGCCAATGAGGTTCAGAAACAAGTAATGCAGATGCTATTCGTTCCATCAAGAACACTTTACGTTGAACGCCATCGCGATAGCTTGTTTTGTTAAGTAAGCCAATCTTGATGGCAAACTCTGGTTGCTCTTCACAAAGATAGAAAATGCGCTCATTAACGTGAAGCCAACGACGCCAGAATGCGGGTTTTGCAAAGAAATAATTACTAAACACTATCTGCGTACTGTCCATGACACACGTTTTGGTGTTCAAGTCCAGACCTATAGCTTTAAAAAAAATGTCTGCAGTTTCACAAAACCCGGGATCGAACAATTCATTTTGTGCGAAGACATTTAGGAACATCGCACCCATGTCGGGTTGTGGAGAGATGGTCACAACATCTTTTGCAACTCCTTCTTTCGAAAGAAACGCCAACAAACGTGAGCCATCTAGTCCAGTTTTGTCGGTAAATCTAGGGGAAAGAAATCCGTAAAGAACATCCTCATCAAGTTCGTTATTCAATAGGAACTTGCGGATGGGCCAATATTCTTGCCAGTCACTGCGCTCATTAGCAGTGTGATCTAAAGGAATAAAAGGTGCTTTCACCGACGCAAACAATTGCGGCGTGTATGCAATGGTGTAAGCCTTAATTTGATCAGGCGGCAAGAGTTTGGGCATCTGTGGATTCCTTGACATCTTGCATCTTAAGCAATTTTTAAGCCATTAAAAAAAATCCGACTACCCGGTGAAGGTAGTCGGAACATTCACGGTGGCCCTTAGCTCAGCTTAAACCAGACGTCCACCAACTTATGAATTTCTTCATCTGTTGTTTGGTAGCTTGACTCCAGACCAATCCAGTTGCCGGCATCGTCCTGAGACACAGGTGTAAAGCCGAGTGACAGAGATTGAACAGACAAATCTTCCAATGAGTGCAGTTCATCTTCTTGGCTCAAACCATCTTGGTTAACGTCTTGCCAAACCATCAAACTTGTGAAGTCATGGTCGGTGGCGTCAATTAATCCATCATGGTTGGAGTCTAGTGCGGACAATGCTTGGAAGCCGTCTACTGCTTTTTCGCCATTAGGTAAAACGGTTGAACTTCCAAACAACTCCGCACCAGAATCAATAGATCCATTGTTGTTTAAATCTCTTGCCAGCAGCCCGTCTTTTGAATCGACCCAACCAGTTCGAATGCGCTGACCTGTAGCAAGAATGTCAAATTGGATGCCCTCAGAAATAGAAGTTGTATGAACTCCATCGCCATTCAAGTCAAGCACAAGAGGAGTCGTATTGACTGCAGCTTGTTGGGCTGTACTCATCGCATTAAGTTGGCTGGCTGAGAAAGAAGCAGCCAATGGATGTAAAGCGCCCAGCTGGGCTGTAGACATTCCATAAATATCTCTAGCTTCAATGGCTGCAACTTGTGTACCAGTGAAACCTACAAGATCAGCAGTTTGAATTGCAGCAATTTGAGCACTAGTCAAGGCGGCAACTTGTGAAGGAAGCAAAGCCGCCATATGCGTACTGTCCATTGCCACAATTTGAGCCGTTGTAAAGGCCTGCAATTCACTATCCGTCAGTGCTTGAATGAAAGTCGAAGTCAAACCTGCATAGTCAGCTGTGTCAATAGCCACAATTTGAGCGGTTGTAAATGCTTGAACTTGATTAGCAGTTAATTTACTCAACTGGTCAGAAGTCAACGCATTAATTTGCACTGTTCCCATCCTAGAGATGTCGGCCACATCAATTGCAGAGATTTGAGTTGTTGTGAATCCTGCAATTTGGGCTGTGGTCATGCTGGCAATTTGCGTACCAGTCAAGGCGTGTACTTGATCTGCCGTCAGTCCAGTTAAGGGTCCAGCAACAGTCAGTCCCTTAATTTGGTCTGTGGTGAGCAAAGCCAAATCTGTCAACTCGATGCCAACAATTTGAGCGGATGTAAGCGCTGCTAAATCAGCTGTTTCCAAGGCCACTATTTGCGTAGCGGTCAAAGCCTTCAACTGGATAGTGGTTAAGTTGGCTACCTGTGCAGTAGTCAAGCTCGCAATGGAGGCTGTAGACAGCGCACCAAAATCTTGCGACTCTAGCTTAACAATTTGATCCGTTGTAAATCCAGCCATTTGCGTATTCAAAATGGCAGCCGCTTGAGCCGTTGTGAGGCCCACAATGGCGTCAGTAGTCAACTTGGCAATATCGGCTGTTTCCAGCTTAATGATATTGGCCGTGCTGATGGCAGATATTTGAGCCGACGTCAAAATTGGCGCCTGATCTGTGGTCAAAGCAACTATTTGTGCCGTAGTCAGACCCACCATTGCCGATGTGCTTAACGCATTGAGGCTTGCAGTGCTAATCAGGGCAAAGTCAGCAGTTTGCATTGCTTTGAGCTGCGCAGAACCAATTGCACCAATTTGAGCACTTGTCAGTACTGGCATTTGCGCTGTGCTAAGAGCCTCAATGTGAGCCGTAGTTAAGTTTGCAATCGAGCTTGTAGACAGTTTCACCAACTGATCGGTTGTCATGTTGCTAACTTGTGCATCTTTGAGTGCTGCCACTTGAGCTGTGCCAAGGTTAGCAATCACAGATGTTGTCAGTTTCACAAAGTCGTCAGTTGCAATTTCTTTAAATTGCGTACCTGTCAGCGCGCCAACTTGTGCACTTGTAAGCAAGCCAGCCTGGTCAGTTGTCAATGCCACCAATTGAGCCGTGGTAAAGCCACTCACTTGCGTGGTGGTTAGTGTGTTCACTTGGTCCGAAGTCAATGAAGCAACACTGGCGGTGCTTAGGGCGCCAAAACTTGCACTACTCAAGGCTCTCAGCTGGGTGGTGGTCAATACAGACGCATGGGCTGTATCTAGCGCATAGAGTTGAGCCGTAGTCATGGCAGCAATATCTTGGGTCTCAATGGCCACCAAATTGGCAGTACTGAGCTTGTTGATGTTGGTTGTAGACAAGGCGCTAATCTGAGCCGTGGTCAATGCCTGCACATCCTCAGTGGTCAAATTGGCCAGCTGAGTTGTGGTTAAGTTGGCCAATTGAACCGAAGTCAGAGCTTGAATTTGACCCGATGTAAGCGCATTGAACTGGTCACTACCTAACTGAGCCAAGTCCAGGGTTTGGATAGCCGCAATTTGTGCGGTTTGAAGTGCTTGAATTTGCGAGGTACCCAAGACTGCGAACTGCGCCGATGTCAGTGCTTCAATCTGCGCTGTGTTCAGCCCGCTGATGCTTGTACGCATGGCAGAAATCTGCGCAGTGCTGAACTTGGCCAATGCACCTACCTCAATAGACGACATCTGTGTAGACGTAATGGCATTAATTTGATCATTGCGCAATACACCCCACTGAGCTGAAGTCATGCTGGTCAATTGACTGCCCGACAGAGCCTTAATTTGTGGATCTGTGATGGCATCCAATTTAACAGCAGTCAAAGACGCAACTTGCGATGTACTCAATGAGTTAATCTGAGCAGTGGTCAAGTTGGCAAACAGGTTGTCTGTCAGTGCATCCAGCTTGGCTGTAGACAGCGCTGCCAAAGCAGTAGTGCCAATCGTTTTCAAACTGGCAACGCTCAAGCTTGGCAGCTGGGCAGTGGTCAGCGCCAGTATTTGAGCGCTGTCCATGCCGCTAATTTGGGCAGTGGTCAGCACACTAATTTGTGAACCAGTTAGGCTAGCAAAGTCAGCGGTTTCCATTGCAGCCAACTGAGCTGTTGTAAGCGCACGAACCTGATCTTGCGTTAACGACGCTGTTTGAGCAGTGGTCAAGCCTTTGAGGTTGGTCGGTGTAATGGCTCTTAAGTCAGCTGTTTGAATAAATTCAATTTGCGAGTTGGTTAACGCACCCACTTGTGAAGCTGTCATGGCGGCAGCTTGCTCTGTGGTCATGCTTTCAATCAAGGTCTTGGTCAAACCTTGTAAGCCGCCTGTAGACAAGCTTACAAAATCAGCAGTCTCAAATTTGGCAAGCTGCTCAGCTGTCAACCCTGCCAATTGAGCAGAAGTAAGTGCCGCAGCTTGAGCCGTTGTCAGGGCTTGAATTTGGGCAGTAGAGAGCTTCTCAATTTGAGAAGCTTTGAAGTTGGCCACACTGGCTGTGCTCAGTTTTGCAAAGTCAGCTATTTCAAGTACACCCACTTGATCCAATGTGAGATTCGCTACTTGGTCACTGGTCAATGCAGCCATTTGTTCAGGGCTGAACGCTTTAAAGTCTGCTGTGGTGATAGCCGCTACCTGATCGGTGGACATACCATTAATTTGCGCAGTCGTCAAAATAGCAACTTGAGCCGTGGTGATGCCTGTTATGGCATCTGTAGACAGCTTGGCAAAGTCTGCAGCTTCCATCTTGGCCAAACGTGCATTGCTTAAGGCAGCAATTTGACCAGAAGTCAGACCTGGCGCTTGATCGGTTGTCATCAAGACGAGCTGATCTTGCGTCAACTGCTGAATTTGTGCAGTTGTCAATGCGCCAATTTGAACCGATGTCATTTTGACAAAGTCTTCAGTCTCGATGTACTGAATCACATCGTTGGCCAAGGCCTTGACCTGATCGGTGGTCAACTTAGAAATTTGAGCAGTGGTCAAGGCTTGGATTTTTAAATAATCCAATGCTGCTACATCATCTGTGGCCAGAGCAGAAATTTGATCCGTTGTAAACGAACGCACCAAGGTGGTCGACAAAGACTTCACTTGCAAGGAGGTTAAGCTCACAATCTGATCGCTGGTCAAGGCTTGCAATTGACCCACAGTCATATCTTTGATGGAGGTGTCCTTCAAACTGGCAATTTGAGCCGTAGTCAATGCTCTCACTTCGTCTGTGGTCAAGTTGGAAACTTGCGTACCTGTTAGGGCGGCTGTAGCTGTTGTGGTCAAGGCAGCTAAGTCTGCTGTTTCCATTTTGGACAGCTGTGCAGTGGTCAAGGCCGCAATTTGCGTCGCTGTAATGGCGCTTGCTTGCAATGTCGACAAAGCCACAATTTGGTCTGTGGTCAATTGTGGCACTTGCGTTGCTGTAAGTGCGGCAACGCGATCAGAGCCCAATGCAGCCAAGTCTTCTGTTTGCAACTTCACCAACTGAGTGGTCGAGATGGCCTGCACTTGAGCCGTTGTGAGGTTGGCAGCTTGAGCCGTTGTCAAGCTCACAATTGCGTCTGTAGATAACTTGCCAAAGTCGGCGGTTTGCATTGCCGTCACTTGTTCTGTTGTCAGCTTCTCTACCTGCGTATTTAGCAATGCTGCAGCTTGGCCCGTAGTCAAGGCCACAATTTGTGCAGTCGTTAGTGTCGGTACCTGATCTGTAGTGAACTTCACCAGCTGATCTGTGGTCATTGAAGCAAAGCTGGCCGTGGCTATGGCTCGAACTTGGTCAGATGAAAGCGCGGCCACTTGCAAAGTGGTCAGACTTGGTGCCAGAGCGGTACCAATGGCTGCTATTGCTGTAGTGCTTAGGCCTGTCACATCAGCACCCAATGCTTGCAATTGCGCAGTGCTCAGCTTAGGAATTTGAGTGTCTGTCAGACCATTAACCTGGGTTGTGGTCATGGCAGCCACATTGGCCGTGGTCATTGACGGTAACTGAGCCGACGTAAAAGCACCCATCTGGTTGCCTGTGAGTACGGAAACATCTGCAGATTGCAGCGTCGCAACTTGACCTGTTGTCAAATTAGCCACTTGCAAAGTGGTCAATGCAGGCATTTGGTCAGACGTGAAGGCTTGGAACTGAGCTGTTGTCAGTTGAACCATGTCACGAGTTTCAATCGATGCAACTTGCGCCGTGGTCATCCCAGACAGTTGATCTGTCGTGATGTTGGCCATTTGGGCCGAGCCCAGCGCCACCACTTGTGCTGTTGACAAAGCGGCAAAGTCTGCAGTCTCCATGGCCTTTAGCTGGGCGGAAGTCAAAGATGCGACTTGATCGGTTGTTAAGTTCGGCGCTTGGTCTGCTGTGAGTGACTTGATGGCCGAAGTGCTGAGCTTTACGAAGTCTTCAGTTTGTAATTTGAGCAGCTGTGTGCTGGTCAAGCCTGGCACTTGGTCGGAGGTCAATACAGCAACTTGTGCTGTGGTCAAAGCCACAATTTGGTCTGTGGTCAGACTGCCCAGTTGGGCAGATGTGAAACTTGGAATTTGCGCTGTTGTCAAATTCACCAAATCGCGGGTTTCAATGGCAGCAACCTGAGCGTTGGTGAGGTTCCGCAATTGGGCCGTAGTCAGAGCAGAAATCTGCGCTGTTGTGATGTCTGCAATTTGTGCCGTGCTGAACAGTGCTAGGTCGCCAGTTTCAATGGCGGCAACTTGCGCAGTGGTCAAGGCTTGCACACGAGACTGATTCAAGAAAGGAATCTGGTCTTCTGATAGCCAGGTAATTTGCTGCGTTGTCAAAGCGGCAACGTCTCGAGTTTCCATGGCTGCAATTTGCGCAGAAGTGAAAGCCGACACTTGTCCCTGTGTAAAGGCAGACATTTGTCCCGTTGTGAGCGACTCAACTTGCGCAGTTGTCATTTTGCCGATTTCAGCAAAATTCAAGGTTCGAAGCTGTGCAGAGGTCATGCCAGCAATTTGAGCTGAGCTCAACAAAGACAAGCGCTCGCCATACAAGGATGCCAAGCTTTCGGTGGTCATGGCCCCAATTTGGTTCATGTCCAAGGCTGCAATTTGGGCAGACGACAGATTGAACGTCTGTGTCGTGGTCATCGCGCCAATTTGACCTGTGGTCAATTGCGCTACATCGCGAGTTTCCATCGCTATGACTTGGTCAGCGGTCAAAGCACGAATTTGATCTGTCGTGATTGCAGAAATTTGTGCTGTTGTCAGACTTGCGATTTGAGCCGTACTTAGCAAGCCAAACTCTGAAGCCTCAATGGCTTTAATTTGTGCTGAATCCAGCTTGCCAATTTGCGCTGAAGTCAACTCAGGCATTTGCGCTGAAGTCAAAGCTGAAATTTGAGCAGTAGAGAATTGCGCCAAATCGTTGAGCTCAACCGACTTAAGTTGATTTGCCGTCATGTTGGCAACTTGCGCGGTGGTGATTGAGGCAATTTGAGCGGTACCCAAAGCCACAATTTGGTCGGTCGTAAGCGCTGCAAAATCTTGCGTTTGAACCTTAGCCAATTGGGTTGCAGTCAGGCCAGCCACTTGATCGGTAGTGAGTGATGGCATTTGCGCATCAGTCAGAGCCACAATTTGGTCTGTCGTCAAAGCTTTGAAGTCATTCACTTCCATTGCTTTGAGTTGGGCAGAGGTCAATTCTGCAATGCTGGCAGTCGACAATGAAGCCACCTGAGCTGTTGTCAATTGCTCAATGTCTTTGGTTGTAATGGCTTTGGCTTGCTCACCTGTCAGGCTGTTAATCTGAGCAGTGGTCAGTGCTGTAATTTGTGCCGAGGTAATGGCAGCTACTTGATCCGATGTCAGCTTGGCAACGTCAGCCGTTTCTAAAGTGGCCAATTGTGTATTGGTCAGCTTTGATATCTGGTCAGTGGTCAGTTTCGAAATTTGATCCGTGGTCAAGGCAACCAATTGCGCATTGCTTAACTTAACCAAATCACGGGTTTCAATGGCTGCAATCTGGTCAGACGTCAGTGCTTGAATTTGAGCCGTTGTCAGGTTTTCAATTTGGTCGCCAGTAAGAGCTACCACTTGCGCAGTCGTCAATTGTGCGACATCGCGCGTCTCCATTGCGCTAATTTGCGCAGTAGACATGCCAGCAATTTGAGCAGTTGTTATTGCAGCAATTTGTGCAGTAGTCAGCTCAGAGATCGCAGTCGTACTGAGTTTTGCAAAGTCTGTTACCTGAATTGCTGACAATTGATCTGTAGTCAATTTAGGTGTTTGAACACTTGTCAGAGCAGAAGTTTGGTCTACGCTCAGAGCAACCATTTGTGACGTGGTCAAACCTGGCAATTGGTCAGAAGTTAGGCTTGCAACCACAGCTGTTGTCAATGCATCCAAGTAACGCGTACTCATTGCACCCACTTGCGCAGAATCCCAAGCAGCCATTTGCGCGGAGTTGATGCTCTCCATTTGTGCAAATGTCAAGCCGCTAATTTGGGCTGTTGACATGGCTTTCAGCTGCGTAGTACTGACTTTATTCAGGGGGCGCTCTGCCATGCCCAAAAGGGCGTCAGCTGATAGGTTGGCAAACTGTTCGCTGGTCAAAGCGTCTAGTTGGGCAGTCGTCATTGATGCGACTTGCACGCCTGTTAGGGCGTTAATTTGGTTTGTGCCCATTTTTTGCAAATCGGCCGTTTCAATGGCTTTGATTTGCACAACGTCCAAGGCTTTAACTTGCGCTGTTGTCAACTGGCTAATTTGGGCTGTGTTCAAGGCGGCCAATTGTGTGGCGGTGAGGCTACTAACCGCAGAAATTTGAAGCGCAGGCAATTGATCTGATGTCAATGCATCAATTTGAGCAGTGCCAAAACTCGTTACTTGCTCAGCTGACAACTTAGAGACTTGGTCTGAAGTCAATGTTTTGAGTTTGGCAACTGTCAGACCTTTGAGTCCAGCAGTACTGATGGAAGAAATATCGTTGGATTCAATGGCTACCAATTGATTGGTTTCCAAAGCAGCAATTTGTCCAGAAGTTAACTCGGCAATTTGCGTGTTGGACAAGGCCACCATTTGGCCAGTTGTCAAAGCGCTGATTTGCAATGTGCTAAGCTTTTTAATCACATCGGGCGCAATCTGACCCAAAGCAGCTGTTTGAATATTGGCAATTTGGTCTGTCGACAAGGCTGCCATCTGCGTGTTGGACAAGGCGTTCCACTGACCGCTGGTTAAAGCACCAATTTCTGAATTGGTCAGCGCTTTCAAGTCGGCAGTTTCCATCACGGCCATGTTGCCCGTGGAAATGGCCTGTACCTGAGCAGTAGACAAGTTGCTAACTTGCGCAGTGGTCAATGCTTTAAATTGTGCGTCAGTCAGTTTGTAGATGTCAGTGGTGCTCAGTCCAGCCAACTGGTCCGTAGTTAACGCAGCAATTTGATTGTTCGTTAAGTTAGCAATCTGGGCAGATGTGAAGGCATCAATTTGAGCAGTTGTCAGCGCTTTAATTTGGGCTGTTGACAGAGATTTAACGCTGTCGACAGCCATTACGTTCGCTTGAGACGTGCTAAGACCTGCGATTTGGTCAGTCGTCAGTGCGGCAACTTGTGCGCCAGTGAGTTTTGCAAACGCGCTGGTAGAAATAGAACCTACAGCATCTGTTGCAATTTTGGCAATTTGGGTGGCTGTAATGCCACCGAATTGAGCTGTTGACAAGTTTGCAACAGCAGCTGATGTCAGCGCGGCTATTTGTGTGGTTCCCAAGGCCTGGAAGCCAACAACACCAAGTGCTGTCATGTCCTCTGCAGCATCAAGCGCTTTAACTTGGTCTGCAGTCAGGGCTTTAAGCTGTTGGGCCGTTAACAGTTTGATTTGTGAGCTTGTCAGCGCATTAATTTGTGCAGTGGTCATGTCATCAATGACAGACACAGCAATTGCAGGCACTTGTGTTGCACTCAGTTGCGCTACCTGTGCGGTAGTGAGTTGACCGATCTGTGCTGATGTCAATGCACCGATGTTGGTAATGTTGATGGATCGAACGTCGGCTGTTTCGATGCCTGCCAATTGTTCTCCACTCAGGCTTGTGAACTGAGTTTTTGTAAGCGCAGCAATTTGTCGTGTGCCCATCGCTTTAATTTGGTCAGCTGACAAGGCGGAAATGTCTTCTAGACCCAAGCCTGCCACTTGGTCTGCCGTAAGGGCAGCCATTTGATCTGAAGACAATGCCTTCAATTGTTTATTGGTCAGCGAAGCCAGAACTTTTGGGGCAATGTTGGCAATGGCGCTGGTGCTGATGTTGTCAATTTCATCGGCATCAATGTAGGTAATCTGTGACGCTGTCAGGACTGCAGCTTGCGCTGAACTGATAGCAGCCATTTGCGTATCAGTGAAACCCTGAAGGGCAACGCCAGAAATTTTTGCAAATGCTGTTGGGTTAATTAACTTTACGTCTGCCGTGTCAAGCGCTGCCAATTGTGTAGCAGATATGGTAATGACTTGGGCATCTGTCAAATTGGGAATTTGAGCAGTGGTCAGTGCATTGATTTGGTTGACATCGAGACCTTTAAAGTCGGTAGCGTCAATGGCTTGTAGCTGGTCTTTGCTCAGTGTGGCGATTTGAGCCGTAGTAAGGGCTGCAACTTGGACGGCGCTTAGTGCCTTCAAATCAGCCGCTTCTAGGGCTTTAATTTGGTCAGTGGTCAACGCCGCTAGCTGTGCAGCAGTTAAACCTGCAACTTGTGCCGGTGTCAGTGCTGTCAAAACTGAATTTGAAATGCCAGTCAATGCACTGGTACTCAAATTCTGCAGTTGTGTCACTGTCAGCGATGGCGCTTGTCCAGGTTGCAAGCCTGTGGTCTGTGTAGTTGTCCAAGATTGCAAAGTACTGTTGGTCAGCAGCTTGATGTCTGCAGCTGTTTTGGTACCAATGCTGTAGCCGACTGCTTGATCGCCAGCCAAAGTCAGCAATGCTTGTTGTGCTGTAGACAAAGAAACGAGCTGAGTATTGGTCAGTGCTGCTTTTAAGCTAGCTTGCCCTGCCAAAGCGCTTAAGTCAGCTGTTTCCATGGCTGCCAATTGGCTACCGCTGAGTGCTTTAACCTGATCAACGGTTAAGCTAGCAATTTGTGCGGTTGTCAAGGACTTGATTTGTGCAGCGGCCAACTTCTTCAAAGAGGCTGGTGCAATTGCTGCCAGATCAGCGACTTCAAAGTTAGCTATTTGCGAGGTGGTCAAACCAGACACTTGATCGGCGGTCAGTGCGGCAGCCTGAGCAGTAGTCAAGTTGACGATCTGTGCTGTGCCCATAGCGGCCAAAGAGGTGACGCTTAGTGCTTTGACATCAGCGGTTTCTAGGGCTTGGAAATTACCAGCAGTAAGGCTGCTCAATTGTGTTGCGCTCAATACTGCTGCATGAGCAGTTGTCAAGGCTTGCAATTCGGCAGCTGTAAATTGGGCCAAATCCGCAGTGCTGAACGCACTGATTTGACCTGCAGATAAATTGGCGATTTGGACAGACGTCAGAGCTGCGATCTCTGCGGTGTCCATCGCAATGAGCGAAGCATTGGACAAACCTGATATTGCTGCAGTACCAATTTTGGCAATTTGAGCTTCTGTTAATGCAACTACTTGTGAAGTTGAAAATTGGCGAAGTTGACTTGCAGTTAGTTGTCCGACTTCGTCTTCAGTAAGGCTTGCAATGGATGCTGTTGCTATGCCAGAAATTGAATTGACATTGATCTTTGAAATTTGAGTCGATGTCAAAGAGTTGAACAGGTCGCCAGTGGCCATGGCCGTCAATTGAGCAGCAGTCAGCGCAGCAACTTGCTTTGAGTTGAGGCTGGCAATCATGCCCGCTTCAAGAGCGGCAACTGGTAAACCCGGAATCTGCGATTCTGTTAAAGCCAGTAACTGTGTCGAGCTTAATGCTGTTAGCTGTGACGCACTGAGTTTGCCCAAGACAGTATTGGACAAGCCGCTAACAGTTGCAGTTGAAAGTGCTGTGATATCGGCATCGTCAAGTTTTTGCAGTTGTGCCGTGGCGAGTCCATTGATTTGACCGGCGGTCAATGCAGCGGCTTGAGCGGTTGAAAGCGCAGCCAAACTTGCAGTGCTTAAACCTTTGAATGCCGTAGGGCTCAACACGGCTATGTCGGCCGTCTCCATGCCAGCAATCAGCGTTGTATCCAAGCCCGCTGTCTGCGCCGTTGTAAGCATGCGAACCTGAGATGCAGTCAAAGCCCCAATTTCACCAGCTGTAAACGCACCAATCTGAGCACTGGTTAAATTTGTCAGTTGTTCAGCTGTTAATTTCTGGATTTGAGCTGAGTCTAAAGCTGCAATGTTGGCCGTATTCATGGCCTTTAGGTCAGTGGCGTCAATTGCTTGTAATTGAACCGAGCTCAATTGTGCGATTTGAGCAGTCGTCAATGCATTAATTTGAGCGGAGCTAAAAGCCTTGAAATCATCAGCTTCGAGAGTTTTGAACTGAGAACTAGTCAGCGCCTGTATTTGAGCTGTTGTTAGCGCAGCAACTTGCGTTGCATTAAGAGACTTGATGGCATCAGTCGAGAGTCCCGGCAAAGAAGTGCCTAGGATTGATTTAATTTGTGCAGTCGTGAAAAATCGAACTTGCTCTGGTTGAAATCCAGCCAATTGATCACTGCTGTATGCAGCAAATTGTGCTGTGGTTAAGCCACCTATGCCGGATGTTGTCGAATTGGATGCGACACTGATTGTTGAGTAACCGTCTTTTTGTTGCTGAGTTAACGCTCCAAGTACAGCTGTTTGTGCTGCAGATAGTTTTGCTAATTGTGAAACGCTCAATGCTGTTTCTACGGTGATGGCATTCAAATCATCAGTAGCCATCGCTGCTAGCTGCGTTGCACTCAAGGCCTTAATTTGATTGGACGTAATTTGAGCGGCTTGAGCCGTTGTTAGTCCAGCCAATTGGTTGTTCGTAAGGCTTGCAAACGTGGTCGTATTTAATGCACCGAGATCTTCAGGTGCTAATTTTGAAAGTTTGGCCGTTGAAAGTGCAGCAATTTGCGCTACGGTTAAAGACGCAGCTTGCGAGGTACTCAAATTGACCAACTGGGCTGTGCTCATCGAGCCAAACTCAGTCGCAACCACTTTGACCAAATCTGCCGTTTCGAGTGCGGCAATTTTGGTCATTTTGTCCAACTGTGCAAAGGCCAATCTGGCTGCTTGAGCGCTGGTAATGGCTTCTACCTGTCCAGTTGTCATGCCTATCAATGCGGCTGACCCCAATTGGCTGAAATTACTGGCTGAAATTTGGGCAATGTCAGCGTTGTCTAATGCTGCAAATTGGGCGCTACTTAAGGCATTCAGTTTGCTGATGTTCAGTAATGGAATTTGTGCCGTCGTAAATGCTGCCACCTGAGCCGTCGTCAGGCCACTCATTTGAGCAAGTGTCAAAGACGACACGTCTGCAGTGGACAGAGTGCTGATGTCGGTTGTGCTATTGATAGTGGGCATGTCAAATTCCTAACAGGTGTAGGTCCGTATGCAAAATACGGACCCGGTGGCAAACTTGCCATTTTTTAATATATCGACAGTAA
>JACCDZ011127606.1_pt1 | contig 47822 bp, 39 predicted proteins | sample 7449551 | NCBI WGS metagenome assembly JACCDZ01 (sample SAMN15323452, study PRJNA562643) | freshwater metagenome | isolation source: river surface water | place: USA:Blue River Watershed | collected 2017-08-18
TAAATGACATAACCGACCAAGTATTGTGTGGAGGATCTTATACCTTACCGGTAATCACAGGAACAAACTTAAGTGGTAATCAATCATATTATACAGGAACAAATGGAACGGGTACAGCCATAGCAGCAGGTACTGCAATAAGTACAAGTCAAACGATATATATTTATGGTTCAACCCCAGGAGGCTGTTCGGATGAAGAGACTTTCACGGTTACTATTCAAACAATTCCAACCTTATCTGCAGGCAGTACGTTATGCGTTGGTAACACCTTACAATTATCTGCTTCAACGAGTGGATCTTGGGTATCCAATACTCCGAGTATCGCATCAGTTATACCATCAACTGGTTTAGTAACCGGATTATCAATCGGTAATGTTACTTTTACTTTTACAGATGCAACCACTGGTTGTACATCAATTACAAGTACTGTTTCTGTTAATGCTACTCCAACTGCAAATGCAGGTGCGGATCTTACAATTTGTGCTACAACAAGTTTTGTGAATTTAACGGGTTCATTTGGTGGTTCAGCGAGTTCTGTAGTATGGACTGGTGGAAATGGAGGTGTTTTTAGCTCACCCGCAACGATTAATACCACATATACCTTTTCATCTGCCGATGTTTCTGCTGGTTCAGTTTGGTTATATTTGACAACAAATGACCCTGTTGGAGATTGTTCTTTTGCCAAAGATTCATTATTAATAACTATTAACCCTTCTGCTATTGTTAATGCCGGTGTTGATCAAGTAACATGTGGAACAACGCCAGTTTCGCTTAACGGAACGGTTGGTGGTGCGGGTACATCAGCAACATGGTCAACAACAAATGGTACGGGAACATTTAGCAGTAACAATTCGTTAAATGCTTCTTACACTCCTTCATTAGCTGATATTTCTACTGTTTATATAAATATCGTATTAACATCTAATGATCCGCTTGGCCCTTGTCCTGCAGTAACGGATACAGTAGTTATTTCAGTAGACCCTCCAGCTACAGCAAATGCGGGTCTTGATTTCGTTTCTTGTTCCAATACTCCAATCAATTTAAATGGTATTTTTGGAGGTTCAGCTTCAACTGGGATATGGTCAGGATCATCCAATCCGGTTGTAAACAATCCAACAACAAGTAATGTTATTTATAATCCTTCAGTAGCTGAAGTTTCTTCTGGTTCTGTGATATTAACATTCACAACGAATGATCCAGCTGGTTCTTGTTTAGCTGTTTCTGATCAGGTTCAAATTTCATTTTCTACTCCGGCTATTGTAAATGCAGGAAATGATACCACGATATGTTCTGGTTCGACAGTAGGATTGAATGGTACATTCGGAGGGTTGGCAACTTCTGCTACTTGGTCCAGTGCGGGTACTCCTCCAGGAGTATTTACGGGTTCTTCTATTTACACACCAAGTGCCGCAGAAATTACAGCTGGAACAGCGGTATTGACTTATACTACTAATAACCCTGCAGGCCCATGTCCAGCAGTAAGTGATCAAAAAATTATTACAATTAACCCAACACCTACGGTTGCGGGGCTTACACCAATAACAGTTTGTTCTGGCACGGCATTAAATCAACTATTAACAGGTGTTGTTTCTTCGAATTATACTTGGATAGCAAATGATAACCCCCAAACGGTTGGTGAAACTACAACCCTACAAACGACCGCTTCTATTACAGATGTAATTACCAATCAAACAACAATTGACCAAGTAGTTATTTACACAATAACACCAACAGCTGTTGGGTCTGGATGTGTAGGAGTTCCACAAACATTTGCTGTTACGGTTAAACCAACACCCACATTACTTGATCCAGCGGATCAAACACTTTGTGCCAACACCACCACATTAGCCGTTCCATTTACGTCAAATTTACCTGGAACAACCTTTGATTGGACGATTTCTCCAGCGAATGTAAACATTGGGCTTTCAAACGGAACTGGAAATTCTATTCCTTCTTTTACGGCACTAAATACCTTCACAACTAGCATTGTCGCCACAGTTACCGTTACTCCAACAAGTGCTTTAAGTTGCGCTGGCACTCCACAAGTATTTACATATACCATTTTACCAGTTTCCACCGTTGTTGACCCATCCGATCAGGTTATTTGTGCAGGAGCTACAACTGCCTCGGTAAATTTTACAGGAAGTGATCCTGCAACTGTTTATAATTGGACTTTAAACAACACCACGATTGGTGCTGGTCTTGTTTCTCCTAATAGTGGAAACATAGCATCATTTGTTGGAATTAATAATGGAACAACCGATGTAACTGGAACATTTACGGTTACCCCTTCCTTGAATAATTGTTTAGGAACTCCCCAGACATTTACTATCACGGTGAAACCGCTTCCAATAATGCAAACTCCCGCGAGTCAAACGGTTTGTGTTGGAAACAGTACCGCACAAGTAGTATTTTCTTCTTCCATTTTAGGGACAACCTACTCTTGGACAAACTCCAATTCAACTATTGGTTTACCAGCTGCCTCTGTTGGAAATGTTACGTTTATCCCTTCTTTCGTATCACAAAATTCAACCAATATTATTGATACGGCAACTATTGTAGTAATCCCAACATTTAATGGTTGTGCCGGATCAGCGGTGTCTTTTCAATTTATTGTAAATCCTATATTACAAGTTACCCCAATTACAAATGTTGTTTATTGTGCTGGAGATGCATTTCCTGGAGTGTCTTTCACGGGGAATGTTCCAACAGCAAATTATAGTTGGTCTACTGATAATGTTTCTATTGGATTCCCTGTTAGTGGTCAATCAAATGTTCCAGGAATTAACTCATTCACCACCCAAAATTCAGGAAACTTAACTCAAATTGCGAATGTTACTGTCACACCTTCATTGCCGGGTTGTCAAGGAACGCCATTTACTTTTACAATTACGGTTAAACCACTTCCAACTGTTTATATTGCCCCATTAACGCAATCACATTGTAATGGTTCATCTACTGTAGCAGTTGATTTCACAGGGAATTTAGACCCATTAACTACATATAGTTGGACGCAAACCAATACGAGCATTAGTACAGTTCTTTTGGGTTCTGGGACGAATGATATTCCATCTTTTACGGCAACCAATACTGGATTAGTTTCCGAAACATCTGTGTTTTATGTTACTCCTTCATACAATGGGTGTACGGGAATTCAAGATACGTTTTCCATTACAGTGAATCCGATTCCTACCGTGGCGAATGTGTTAGACCAGAATTGGTGTGCTGGTCAGCCATCAGATCCGGTTAATTTCACAGGGTCATTGGGTTCTGCAGCTACCTATAACTGGACACAAACGAACCAGTATATTGGAAATACGCTGGTGCCAACGGTTGGTGATATTCCGTCGTTTACAACTCAAAATTTATCAACCATTATTCAAACAGATACAATTACTGTTACTCCATCATTTAATGGGTGTAATGGGATTCCAGAGGTGTTTGTGATAACGGTAAGACCAACGCCAACGGTATATCCAGTCGCCAATCAGTCACATTGTGTATACGCATATACGAATCCTGTTGTATTCAATGGAAATATGGGAACAGCGGCAACGTATGCTTGGGTGAATAATAATACAGTAATTAATTCAAGTGTCAGTTCAGGAAATGATTCAATTCCATCTTTCCAAGTTCAAAATCCAGGAAACACAATTGTTGTTGCAACTTTTACTGTTACACCTGAAGCGAACGGCTGTTTTGGAACACCAGGAACCTTCACTATTTCATCCGTAGACCCAATTCCAACAGTGATTCCAACAGCAGATATTATACTATGTGCGGGATCACAAACAGGAACAATTGATTTTCAACCTAATGACCCAACAATTACCTATCATTGGACAAATGATAATATTTCAATCGGATTAGTGGGAACAGGAACAAATGATATTTCCAATTTCCAATTACAAAATACGGGAATTGCTAATCAAACTGCACACGTAATTGTGACTCCTGAATATAATGGATGTTTTGGTTTATCAGACACATTTGATATAACGGTTAAGCCGATTCCAAATGTATTTATTACTCCTCTTTATGATTCACTTTGTGCAAATCAAAACACAGCTTATGTTGATTTTACTGGAGATATTGCAGGCACGAATTATAGCTGGACGAATAACAACACCTTAATAGGGCTTGGTGGTTCGGGCACTGGAGACATTGCGTCATTTGTTGCTACCAATATTGGCAACAACATTCAAACCGCTACAATCACCGTTACACCAGATTTTAATGGTTGTTCAGGAACCCCTCAAACGACAACAATAACGGTAAACCCAATTTCAACCGTTGTTTTACCTACTCAGCCAATCTTTTATTGTCATGGCGATTCAATTACTGACATTATTTTTAATGGAAATAACCCAGGTACGATTTATCAATGGACGAATAATAATACTGCTATTAATCTTCCTTCTTCTGGAGTTGGTAATATTTTATCGTTTCCAGTTACCAATACAGATGTTGTTAATTATGAGGCAATCATTGCTGTTCAACCAGTTCTTAATGGTTGTCCGGGAACATTAGACTCATTTAAAATAATTGTGAAACCGATTCCAACCGTTTATACTCCTGCGAATCAATTTTTATGCGCAAATCAAGCATCTGCTTTAGTTGATTTCCAAGGAAATATGACAGATTCAACAGTTTTCAATTGGTTCAACACGAATGTTTCTATAGGTTTGTTAAATCCAACATTAACAGGTGGCTCAGGAAATATCCCTTCATTTGTGGCAACCAACGTTGGACAGTTGACACAGGTGGCTGATGTCATTGTGGTTCCAACACTGAATGGCTGTATTGGTATAGCGGATACTTTCCAATATACGGTTTATCCAATTTCAACAGTCAACTTAGTAAATGATACAGTATGTACCGGTGACTTTGTGAATCAATTGAACTTCGTGGGTTCCAATCCAACTGCCACCTATGAGTGGACGTGTTATAATACTATTGGATTGAATCCATTAACTGGTCTTGATTCTATTCCTGGTTTTACCGCATTTAATAGTGGCACAACACCTCAAGATGGAATAATTGTTGTCACACCATATGTTAGTGGATGTCCTGGTGTAAATGATACTTTACACATCGTTGTTAATCCTCGACCAATCATTACACCATCACCAGATCAAATCGTGTGCGCGAATGATATTACTGCGCCAGTTGTTTTTGGTTCAAATATTTCAGGAACAACCTATACATGGCAAAATTCCAATATTTCAATTGGTTTAGCTTCTTCTGGTACAACCGATATTGCATCTTTTACCTCTATTAATACAGACGCAACGGGTCTAATTTCACAAAATGGAACAATCATAGTTACTCCTTATTATAATGGTTGCTCCGGATTAAATGATACACTTTCTATCACCGTAAATCCATTACCAGTAGTTAATGCAGGACTTGACACTACTCTTTGTTTTGGTCAGTATTTACTATTGACAGGTTCTGGAACTGCAACAACCTATTCTTGGGACAATGGTGCATTCAATGGTGTACCTTATTATCCAAGCGCTACAACCTTATTTACTGTGGTTGGTACCGATAATAATTTATGTCAAAATACAGATCAAATTTTAGTTACCTATCTGCTTGATTTACCTCCGGTGGTAAGTGCCGGTCCTGACACAGCCATTTGTTTTAGTCAGTCAATTACATTGAATGGTTCAGGTAATGCATTGGTATATAACTGGAATAATAATGTATTGGATGGACAATCATTTAATCCAGCTCAAACAGACACGTATATTGTTATTGGAACAGCAGCAAATGGATGTATTGCAAGCGATACCATGGAACTTATTGTTCATCCGCTTCCAATTGTTAGTATCAATGTGGTTGATTCTATTCTATGTGCAGGTGAACAAGCCCTTTTATGGGGTTCTGGAGCAGTAACTTATGTTTGGGACAACAATGTAATAGATAATGTTCCGTTTACACCAAATGCAACAGATACTTACACGATGATTGGATATGACCAATTTGGTTGTACAGATACCGCTTCAATTACCGTTGTTGTTAATCCAATGCCAAATGTGTTATTCTCCTCAGACATGAATTTTGGAGGTTGTTTACCTTTCAGTCCTACCTTTACGGATCAAACAGGCGCAAATGGAAATGGTCCAACAAGTGCATCTGTCATGTGGTATTTTGGCAACGGAACGTCTTCTAATCAATTGGGTTCTGTTACTAACATATACGATAGTTATGGGTGTTATGATGTTACTTTAGTTAGTACCACCGCTGAGGCATGTACAGATTCCCTAACCCTTCAAGATTTTGTTTGTGTAAATGAGTTAGTTGCTTCGTTTACTCCGGACCCATTATCGCAACCAATTTCAAATCCAGTATTTGAATTTACAAATACCTCACAAAATGCCACAGATTTCCAATGGTTTTTCGGAGATGGAACAGAAAGTGATTTTGTGAGCACCAGTCACATGTATGATTCAATCGGTTGTTATGAGGTAATATTGGTTGCTTCTGCCCAAGATGGTTGTACAGATACTGCTGTTCAAGTGGTTTGCGTGAAGGATGAAGTTATTATTTATGTGCCAAATACATTCACGCCGGATGGAGACAGATTAAATGATATATTCATACCAATTCTTACAGCGGGTTACAGACCGGGCACGTACGAGTTTGCTATCTACAACAGATGGGGAGAACAGTTCTTCTATACCGAAGATGTGGATCAAGGCTGGGATGGTAAATTTAAAGGCAATGAGGTTCAAGTGGGGACGTATACGTATACCATTAGGTTTAAAAGCTCCATGGATAATAATGTATACACGTTCAATGGACATGTTAATTTGATCAGGTAATTTGATCAGATGTTTATTCTAAATGAAGTGCGTATAGCTCGTGTTTTTGTTCATGCATTAGTAGTATTCATTTTGTTTGCCTCAACAAGTTGTGCGCCATTTTTTCGAAGAGAAGTGCGATTACATACATGGTCACAATACACCATTGATAATTATAAAATTGTTCATGCAGAATTTACTCATGGTTTTCCAAGACGCTATGATGCATATAGACTTTATAAGATAAAGAAAAATGGTATAGAAAAAATGCTAAGCACTACCGATTTTAAGTACCTTGACACTACTCAATGTACTCTATATTTTGAAATAAAGGACCGCAGAAAAATATACTTTGATGTATGTACAATGAAGCGATTGAAGAAAGGGATAAGATGAAGCGTTATTGAAACGACCTAAGCCTTAATCCGTTGAAAAAATTCTTCCAGTGATATTTCAAAATAGGCAGCTAATGATTGAAGGGTACTAATGGAAACATTCACCCTGGCTGATTCAATCCGTGCAATGTGAATTCCAGTATCATTGTAGACATCCTCCTGGGTTAAATCACGCTCTTCACGTAATTGTTTGATCAACAAAACGATTTGTTTGATTAATTCATCATTTTTAAGTTGCCCTTTAGCCATTTGGCAACAAAATGACACATTCGTAAGGAAAAATGTAATGACGTATTTGTCATTGTTCTAATGATTAGATGTGTAGATATTTGTTTTCTGTTTTGATACAATAAAGAGTAATTAAAAGAAAACTGTTAATCATGAGTGAAAATAAAAAAATGTCATTGGGTAAAAAAGTATTGATTGGATTAGGGATTTTCCTTGTTTTGGGCATTATTGCAAATATGGGTAATGATTCAGAAACAAAGACAGTTAATACCACTAAGAAGAAAAATAATCCTGAAAAAGAAATTCAAGCGATTAAAATATCGGCTGAAGATTTGTTTGCAGAATATGAAAAAAATGGTGTTGCTGCAGATAATAAATTCAAAGGAAAAGAAATTGAAGTGAATGGAGAAATTGAATCTATTGATAAGGATATTTTGGATGAACTGTATGTTAATCTTAAAGGGGATGAGATAGGAATGCTTGGTATTCAGTGTTATTTTAAAGATAAAAACAATAACGACTTAAGTAATTTAAAAAAAGGCGATTCAGTAACGATAATTGGTATGGGTAATGGAAAAACAATAAATGTCACATTAAAGAAATGTAGATTGAAAAAGTAACTATCTTTTATTCTATTCCAAATTCCAATTATTTGGATTTAAACTGGTATAAAATACTGCTACAACAACAACTTTTTTGAATTCTTTTTCGATTAGATAATGAATTACAAAAGGATAATCATTCATTTCCAACGTATGAATTTCATTGTAACGATTTATTAAAGCAGTTGGATTATTTTGAATTAAGTTTAATTAGATTAAATATCCAAAAAAGACCACAGTCAAAAAATAGTTGAAAATGTTTTACCCTACATATTCCTCCTATACTGTCCCCCTACTTGAAATAAAGCGTTTGTAATTTGTCCCAAAGAAGCGTGTTTACACGTTTCCATCAATTCTTCAAACATGTTGCGGTTGTTTATAGCTGCATCTTGTACTTTTCTAATCCCCTCTTCTGCTTGATTTCCTTTTGTAGCATGTAATTGACCCAACATGTTAATTTGATATTGTTTTTCCTCTTCGGTTGCACGAATTACTTCTTTCGGTAATACGGTAGGTGATCCTTTTGAACTCAAGAAAGTATTCACTCCAATAATTGGAAATTCACCTGTATGTTTCAAGGTTTCATAATACAAGGATTCTTCCTGAATTTTTGAGCGTTGATACATCGTTTCCATAGCTCCTAAAACACCACCACGTTCTGTAATTCGATCAAATTCAGTTAAAACGGCTTCCTCCACCAAATCAGTAAGTTCTTCAATAATAAACGCTCCTTGCAAAGGATTTTCATTTTTAGTTAAACCTAATTCCCGATTGATAATTAACTGAATTGCCATCGCTCTGCGCACCGATTCTTCAGTTGGTGTGGTGATTGCCTCATCATAGGCATTGGTATGCAAGGAATTACAATTGTCGTAAATCGCATACAATGCTTGAAGCGTAGTTCTGATGTCGTTGAAATCGATTTCTTGCGCATGCAACGAACGTCCAGAAGTTTGGATGTGGTATTTCAACATTTGCGCTCGTGGGTTTGCAGCATATTTTTTAGCCAACGCTTTTGCCCAAATTCTTCTGGCAACACGACCAATCACCGCATATTCAGGATCTATTCCATTGGAGAAGAAGAACGAAAGGTTAGGTCCAAAATCGTTGATGTCCATTCCTCGGCTCAAATAGTATTCTACGTATGTAAATCCATTTGCTAATGTGAATGCCAATTGGGTAATGGGATTTGCTCCAGCCTCAGCAATGTGATACCCCGAAATAGATACAGAATAGAAATTTCTTACCCCGTGGTTGATGAAGTACTGTTGTACATCTCCCATTAATCGCAAGGCAAATTCTGTAGAGAAAATACACGTATTTTGTGCCTGATCTTCTTTTAAAATATCTGCTTGTACAGTGCCTCTCACTTGTTTTAGTGTATCTGCTTTGATTTGAGCATATATGTCGGCCGAAAGCACTTGATCTCCCGTAACCCCCAATAACATCAAACCTAGCCCATCATTTCCTTCCGGTAATGCACCTTGATAACGTGGGCGTTCCGTTCCTTTTTCTTTGTAAATGGCTGCTATTTTCGATTCAACGTCAGCTTCTAAGCCATTTGCTTTGATGTACTTTTCACAATTTTGATCAATGGCCGCATTCATGAAAAAACCTAACAACATTGGAGCCGGACCATTGATTGTCATGGAAACTGAAGTTGCAGGATGACTTAAATCAAATCCAGAATATAGTTTTTTCGCATCATCTAAACAGCAAATAGAAACACCCGAATTTCCAATTTTACCATAAATATCCGGTCGTACATCTGGGTCGTTCCCGTACAAAGTTACTGAGTCAAATGCTGTTGAAAGTCGTTTTGCAGGCATTCCCAAACTCACATAATGGAACCGTTTATTTGTTCTTTCTGGTCCGCCTTCTCCGGCAAACATACGTGTTGGATCTTCCCCTTCACGTTTAAAAGGAAACAATCCTGCTGTGTATGGAAATTCTCCCGGATAATTTTCTTGAAGTACCCAACGCAAAATATCCCCCCAACTTGAATAGTTTGGAGAAGCAACTTTAGGTATTTGCGAATGAGAAAGCGACTCAGTATGCGTTTGAATGCTTAATATTTTATCTCTTACTTTGAACTGATACTCCGGATTTTTGAAAGATTGTTTCTTTTCATCCCAATTTTCAATGATTGCCCAATTTTTCGGGTCAAAATTCAACTTTTCTTGTTCAAAAGCTTCGGTTAGTCCTTTTACTAATCGATCTTTATCTTCAAGGCTAGATTCACTTAAAGTTTGAATGGAAGTTTTCAATCCATATAGTTTTTCAGCAACTTTCACTTGTTGGTTCACCCATTTATCATAGGATCTGTTGTTTTCTGAAATTTCAGATAAATAACGCGTTCTATCTGGTGGAATAACGAAGATTTTCTCCGACATTTCGCGGGTTATTTCAAAAGTAGAATTCAAGGAGACCCCCGTTTTTTCTACCACCTTATCCATGATCACTTTGTAAAGTGAGTTCATTCCAGGATCGTTGAACTGAGATGCAATCGTTCCGTAAACCGGCATATCGTCTACGTTTTTCTCCCACAAATTGTGATTGCGTTGGTATTGTTTTCTAACATCACGCAAGGCATCTAAAGCCCCCCGTTTGTCGAATTTATTAAGTGCTATGACATCAGCAAAATCCAACATATCAATTTTTTCCAATTGAGTTGCTGCACCGTATTCAGGAGTCATTACATATAATGAAACATCGCTGTGATCCAAAATTTCCGTATCGGATTGACCAATACCAGAAGTTTCCAAAATGATTAAATCGTAGTTGGCTGCTTTCAAAATACTGATTGCTTCTGCAACGTGTTTTGATAGAGCTAAATTGGATTGACGTGTTGCTAGTGAACGCATGTATACGCGATCGCTTTTTATAGAATTCATCCGAATTCTGTCCCCCAACAGCGCCCCTCCTGTTTTGCGTTTGGAAGGATCTACAGAAACAACAGCAATTTGTTTATTTGTAAAATCAATTAAAAAACGGCGAACTAATTCATCCACCAAAGAAGATTTTCCTGCGCCCCCCGTTCCTGTTATTCCAAGTACCGGAATTGATTTTGACTTTGCGTTTTCTCTTATTTTAGTAAGAATTGCAGCGTTTTCATCCGGGAAATTTTCAGCAGCTGATATTACTCGGGCAATAGCCGGAACGTTTTTATCTGTTAATTTCTCCGGTTCATCGGTAATATTTGTTCCTACCGGGAAATCACATTTCTGAATCAAATCGTTGATCATTCCTTGCAGACCCATAGCTCTTCCATCATCCGGATGATAGATTCTAGTGATTCCATACGCTTGTAATTCTTCGATTTCAGATGGTAGAATAGTTCCGCCACCACCACCAAAAACTTTGATATGAGGCGCCCCTTTTTCTTTCAATAAGTCATACATGTATTTGAAATACTCAATGTGACCACCTTGGTAAGAAGTCATCGCAATTGCTTGAGCATCCTCTTGAATAGCGCAATCTACCACCTCTTCCACGGATCTATCATGTCCTAAATGAATTACTTCGCAGCCAGTAGCTTGAATTATTCTGCGCATGATATTGATAGCCGCATCATGCCCATCGAAAAGCGATGCAGCGGTTACAATTCTAACTTTATTAGTGGGGATATATGGGGCAACTTGTTCCATTCAAACGATTGTTTTTGTTGCCCAAAAGTAAGAAAAAAACTGCAGTATTATCTATGTTATTTCAATAATAAAGCGGCTTTAACGATAAGATTTAGAATTAAAAACTGAGTTTATAATTTAACCGTAAAATATAGTTTGAATTTTGGTTCATATAAACATCCTTGAAGCCAAATCCTATTACAAACCGTTGTTTTTTATTAAGTTCAATCTCTGTTCCAACAAAATAGCGCAAAGCTGTGGTGCCACCAGAAATGAGTACTTCATCGTCTGCGTATACAACATCTCTATTCCATCGGTAAAAGTGTTCCGCTGAAGCGAAAGGGGATAAAAAAAAGTTCTTTATATCATGCTTAAAGGTGATTTTATTTCTAAGCACAGAACTATTTCGTTTGAATTGATAATTATCCATTTGCTGGGTTATTGTCCAACTTAGTTTTGTTCGTTTGGAAACATCTGCAAGTCGCAGGAATGAAACATCTAAACCAACACTTAAACGGTTGTTGTATGCATATATTTTTGAATTCAACCCGCTGTATTTGTTGTTTTCGATTGAATTTCTATATTTCACAAAGGTTTCAATTCCTCTCGTCCAATTTTGTGCGAATTTGCCTTCCACATTGGATTTATCAAATTCCCGGGTGTTTTTAAGCCGGTATTCATAACCCACTTCAAGACTGAAGATTTTCCCCAAAGATTTATTGAAGCTAGCTCCTGTCCAAGTAGAAAGCTGGGCAATTGAATTACCGGTAATAAAAACAATACCGATAAAAAGGACAATCCTATGTTTATTAAAAGAATACATTGAATACTCCACTATCAATGATTTGTTTTTTGTCTGTTATTTGAACGGTTTTAGAAACACGATTAAATTTCCCATTTTGAAGTGTATCTTCTGAAAGAGCATAGATGGTATACGTTCCATTTTGTAACCCTTCAAATGAAAACAGGCCGTTTTCATCTGTTCTTACAGAGTTAGCAGCATAAGCATTTTGACCATAAATAATATATACCCGTTCTCCTCCTCTTCCAAATGAATTACCTAATGCGTTTGGAGTTCCTTGATTTGAAATATCCACAGTGAATGGAGTCGAGTAATCATTGGCATCCACTACTTCTCCATTTGCGTTGGATGTAATCGTAAGTATATCTTGGGTAAGGGATAAACTAAAAGGTAAGCCACTTAGTTGTTGAATCGAGTCTAAAGTGCGTTGTGCAATTTCTAAATTTGAATCACTGTAATTAAATGATACTGCAATTCCTATGCGCCCTTGTAACTGTGGGTCTGCGGGTGAAATCCAAGTAGGATTTGTATAGTAAATATAATATAATTTTGAGCTGTCTGTAGAGTTTAACAACCAATAATCCCCATGTTCAATGGTAGCACCTGATGTAAAAGAAACAGTGGTAATTTCCTTATCTCCAAAAGAAAAATCTTGTCCGTTCAATTGTCCACGAATCGCAGAAGTTCCCCCCGGACCTTCAATTTTTTTACATGATGTTATGAGAAGTAGTAAGGAGAAAATAATAAAAGACTGTCGCATAGTTTAACGATTTAATATAATTTTAGTTGTTGTTTTGTTTTGAAGTAGTTCAATAAAGTAAAGACCATTCTGAAGATTTGAAAGGTCAATAGTGGATTGAGAAGAGATGTTAAGTTGATGAATTAATTTCCCCAATGCATCCCTAATTATTAATTGGTCATTACCAATCAATCCGCTTATTTTTAGTTCACTAGTAGCGGGATTAGGATAGAAAGTGATTGAATTACTTGTTTTATTTTCAATTCCAACATTTGTGCAGGAACCAAACATGTGATTATCCATCCAGGTTAGTCTTCCAATCATCCAGTTTTTCATAAAATCTATTTCCTCTTGGTATGTTTGACCGATAAAATTGTTGGGCCACACATACGTTCCTAAAATAGGCCATTTACTGTAATTTCGTGCTGCTGGAATTTCTAAAACTGCTGCCAGACTATCAATGTATGCAGTGAGATAATCGGTACGTAAAATCGAATTTCTAAGATTAAACCATCTACAACTCACTTCATTTGCGTACGCTGAATCTTGCAACATTCTTTTCCACCAAAAAGGATTATCTAGACCTCCTGCACAATAATTATTGAAATCAATCTCCCAACCGGTAGTGTCCCCACCGTAGCAATAATTAGCATTTCCCCATCCTAGGTTGAAATCCCACAATGGCCCTGCCACTAATTTGCCTCCTTCGCTAAATCGTTTTTTGTGTAAAAAGGTTGAAATTCTATACCCGTCCACGTTTTTAGATAATTCATTTACCAGCATAAAATCAATAAATGACTGTACATCAATGAATTTTCTGAAGCCATCAACCGGATCCATAAAGTTGTTTCCAGCCAAAGTATCTTCCCAAGCAGTGATGTAATTTTGAATATATGCTAATTGAGAAGGTTGTAATTCGTTAATTTCAGGATCATGTAACTGGTACTTTATGGTTGCATTGCTTGGCGATGAAGCAAGGTGTGGTGAAGTCCAAGCAACAATCCCCCCTGCTGTTGTTTTATCTACCTTTACAATATAACCTCCGGTTAGTTCGTTTTCAAGTGTATCTTGGGGCAAGACTGGATTAATATTTACTCTTCCGGGGTTAATTTTTATGCGCTCCATAAAAACGTACACACCAATGTATTCATTATTTAAGACTACCTCGCACAATTTAGTACGTGGTGAATAATTCCCCATTTCATTTCCGATGTGATAAGTTAGCACATTTCTAATTAAACTTTTGTCAGTGTATGGGGCATATAAAATCCAATCGTTATCACTTGGCCAATCAAAAATAGAGGCATTGTAATTGGATGAATCCGGCCCCCAGGTTTCTAATCCATATGATTTCATCGGAAAACCATTAGAAGATGAACCTCTGCGTTCAATTCCAATTTCCCCATAAAATTCATTGTATGGATCGCCAATCGTGTTTATGTTTCCATCTCCATTGAAAATAATACCCATCGTAGCGTGGATTTTAGGTTCGTCTGGAATTTCCACATTGTTGGTGTTCAATACCACAATTGGGAGGGTTGAGGTAGAAAGTACCACAGGTGGAATAAACCAAGTAGGAGTGGGGTAATAACTAACAGTTGTACTATTTAACCCAACGGATAAAAATGGTCTACACGTCAAATCTGATGAAGCCGCAGTTTGATTGTGCACCTCAACACAGATTACATTTACCCCTTGAATAAGTGGGGCTGGAAAATCAGCAATATCAAAGTAAAATTGATCAGGATATTGATTTTGATACAATTTGGCTTCATGAGATATTTCTCCTAATTGGTTATATGCTGGTTGACCTGTGGAGGTTATTCCATTTCTTGCCACTTCAACGCCATTGACGTATGCCACAAATGCATCATCATAATCCATGTTTAAAATTACTTTCTTAATCAAAGAAAGATCTGATATAGAAAATTCTTTTCGTGCAAAAACAGAAATAGATGAGGTAGGAATTGTTGTGCCGTCATCACCATCTGCAAAACCAAAACCACCATTACCTGTATTCCATGCAGAGGCATCAAAACCCGGTTGTATCCAGTTCATTGAGGTAGCTGCGTTTGGAACTACATAACGCCAAGAAGATGTGTCGTATACCATTGTTTCCCAATGATCAACTTGACCGAATAGGTTACTAATTCCCGTGAAAATCAGGACAGTATACAGGGTTATTATTTGTTTAACCCCACGTATAATTTGAATTGGCATACCACTATTTAAATAAACTAACTAAAATTGTGTTGCAAAATTAGTCATTTTATTTGCAATGTTACGAGAATGTTAAGTCAATACTAGCTGATTGTTGCTAATTGATTCCTAATTAAGAACCTACAACATTTAGACGTCTATATCCAAATCCTCTCCCGGTAATTCCAGTGCCTTCACCGCCTGAATCGCATTACCAGCAATCCCTCGAATGGAAGCATGCATATCAATGGTGTTATTAATTACTTTTTCGATTTGTTTTTCACGTTCTTTCCAAATTCGTTGCATGGCTCTTTTTTCACTTTCTAACGCGGATTTCATGGACGAAAAACCTTCCACAATGGCCTCCACTTGCATTCTGAAACTATTACTAGTAAGATAATCATACAATAATTGCATTTTATCACCTTTATTAACTTGTGAACCAAGGGCAGTGCTCACCTGTATCAATGATTCTCGTAACACCCCACACAATCCTTTGAATTCTTCATAAGAGCAAACCCAAATGCCATCCCGAAGACCCATCCGTTGCATATCAGAAGGCATAGCTTCCGTTACTAACACACCGATATCGGCTCCTTTTTCTCGCATATCGGCCTTAAATTTCTCAATCCAAGATCCTTGAAAGTCTTTTGTACGTTTACTTTCGTAGTAGATTTTACCACAATTTTGTTGATTGAATGTATTTACAGTTTGAATGCAATCTCCACCTCGTACACCCTTTTTAATTTCTTCAATTGAGTCTAATGGAAATTGTGTTTGCAACCATTCTTCTATGGCTAATTCTTGTACTTCTCCTTGCAATTGCATTGATCCTTGCTCTTGTTTGCGTTTCATTTCCTCCGTTAAGCGCTTCTGATCGTCTAACTGTTTTTGTAAGTCACGCATTTTTAATTCATTCTTTTCTTCTTCCGATTTGCGAATTTTTTCCTTTTCAGTTAACAACTGTTCATTCAACTTTTTTTGCGCTTCTGCTTCTGCTAATTCTTTTGCTTCTTCCTTTTCGCGTTTCAATTTTTCAATTTCAGCCTTGGTTCTATTTAGTTCTTTTACTTGTTCTGATTTTTGGTTCAATTCATCCTGCAACATTTTAAATTGTTCGGATTGTTCTTCAGAAAGTTTGGTTTTTAATTTTGCTTCAATGGCAATTCGGTCTTCTTTGAGTTGTTTGTCGAGTCTCTCTTGAAACAATTCATTTTCTTTCTTTTTACGCAGTTCAAATGCTTCTTTAGCAGCATTTAATGTTTCCATTTCTTTTTGGAACTTATGCTTCTCTTCTGTAAGTTGTGCCTGATATTTTTGACGAATTTCTTCTTCTAACTGATGTGTTAATATATCGTTTACATCGATTTGTGTTCCGCAATTAGGGCATTTTATGTGACTTTCAGAAGACATGTTATAGAGTTTTAATTTTTACGCAAAAATTGGTTAAAAGTACTCAAAGGTAGTGTTTTTTTTGTGTGAATGCTAGTGGAAGCATACCTATAAACCGAAACATTCTTATCTTCGTTCAAAATTCATTATGGCATTTTTCTCTTCTGATTATTTACAGTTTTTCATTGAACTAGCCAGTAATAACAATAAAGATTGGTTTGATTTGAATCGAAAGCGATATGAACAAAACGTTAAAAAGCCTTTCGCTGAGTTTGTTCAGCATGTGATCAAATGCTTGGCTAAAACCGATCCAACTTTTTCTGAATTAGAAGCAAAGGATTGTATTTTTAGAATCAATAGAGACATTCGATTTTCGAAAGACAAATCTCCCTATAAAATGATGTGTTCGGCTGTAATAACTCCAAATGGGAAAAAAAGCAAAGCCGTGAATGGCGTATATATTGAATTTGGACCAGAACATATGCGGGTATATGGTGGAGTATATGAAATAGACAAGATAGACTTGGAAATTGTCCGTGAAGCGATGGCGGCAGACCTATCTACTTTTCAGAAGGCATATCAAGATCCAACTTTTGTTCAAACATATGGAGAAATTTTAGGCGAAAAAAACAAAGTGCTTCCCACACATTTGCGAGAAGCAGCCGGTAAAGAGCCACTCATTTTTAATAAACAATGGTATTTTTATACCCAATTTGAACCGGAAACTATTTTACAAGAAAATGTGGACGAAATCGTTCTCAATTGCTATGAAGCGGGTCGACCGGTAGAATCTTATTTTAACGAATTAATTAAACGATAACTAAAATGAAAAACATTCTGTTCTTTTTATTTCTTTCATCAATTGCTTTTGGTCAAAAAAAAGAAATTCCATTAAATGATGCGGTTTTACAACAAGGGCGAAAATTTGCACCCGATCGCATCACCAATTTTCAGTGGATCCCAGGAGGTTCTGCTTATTCGTATTGCAGTAAAGATTGGTCAACACTTTATAAATCGGATGTTGCTTCTGATAAAGAAATGGAACTGGCTAAAATTTCGGATATTAATAAAGTTCTTTCAACGGAATATGCAAATTTCTTTGGGATGGAATGGGTAAACAATCATGAAATCAGGTTGAATGATGGAACAAAAGTATATTCATACGATGTAAACACAAAAACGGGGAAGAAAATAGTTGTTATAGAGGAAGGTGCTGAAAATCAATCGTTTCATGCTGCAAGTAATCAATTGGCCTATACCTTAGCTAATAATTTATACTTGCTGAAATCCGATGGAAAAAAAGTAACAATCACTAAAAATACGGATAAAAATATCGTTTCAGGTCAATCGATTGCACGTAACGAATTCGGGATTTCAAACGGAATTTTTTGGTCTGAAAACGGTACTTATTTAGCATTTTATCAGAAAAATGAAACCAATGTTCACAACTATCCCTTGTTGGATATCAATGCTACACCAGGAGAATTAGTTTCGATTAAATACCCTATGACCGGTCAAAAATCAGAAGAGCCAAGGGTTGGGATTTATTCTGTTAAGAAAAACAAAACCGTGTATATTTCACCACGCGGTGCGAAAGATGATTATTTCACCAACCTAACCTTTACACCGGACGAAAAATTCATTGTTGTTGCAGAAGTAAATCGCGATCAAAATCACATGTGGTTAAATGTATACGATGCTAAAACAGGAAAATTTGTTAAAACACTGCTTGAAGAAACCAATGATAAATGGGTTGAGCCAGAGCATGCTGCTTATTTTCCTAATAAAACTTCTACTAATTTCATTTGGATTTCCGAAAAAAGTGGGTTTGACAACCTATATTACTATGATTTTGAAGGGAAACTCATCAAACAATTAACCAATCATGAATTTGTTGTGAAAGATATTTTGACAACTAGTTCTGACGGAAAAAAAATCTATTATACTTCTACTGGTTCAAACCCTATGAACACCTTAGTGTATGCGGTTGATTTGGATGGAAACTCTAACTTACTTACGACCGAAGAAGGAACGCATTCTTTTTCTTTATCCTCAGATGGAATTTATTACTACGATGCTTTTTCAAGTGGAACAGTTCCCCATAAAGCTATGTTGTGGACAAACAACGGAAAAATGGCAAAACCACTTGTCTCATCCAAAGAAAAACTGGATGATTATATCATTGGTCAAACCGAGATTGGGACAATAAAAGCTAAAGATGGAGTTGATTTATATTACCGTATGATTAAACCTGCCAATTTTGATGCAACCAAAAAATATCCCGTAATGGTTTATGTTTATGGGGGTCCACACGCACAAATGGTTACCAATTCTTGGTTGTATGGCGCCAATTTATGGATGCATTGGATGGCTAATCAAGGATATATTGTTTTCACGTTAGATAATCATGGTTCTGGTGAACGAGGATTTGCTTTTGAATCTCAAATTCACCGCCGATTGGGGGATGTAGAAATGGAAGATCAATTGTTGGGGGTTGATTTTCTTAAGTCTTTGCCTTATGTGGATGGAAAAAGAATGGCCGTTCATGGTTGGTCATTTGGTGGTTTCATGACCACATCGCTCATGCTACGTCAACCTGGAGTTTTCACCACGGGAGTTGCTGGAGGACCTGTAACAGATTGGAAATATTATGAAATCATGTATGGCGAACGTTATATGGATCGTCCGGAGCAAAACAAGGAAGGGTATGAAAAAGCTTCTTTGCTGAATTATGCAGATAAACTACAAGGAAATCTATTATTGATTCACGGAACGATAGACGATGTGGTGGTTCTGCAACATAATTATGCCTTGGTGAAAAAGTTCGTAGAAGCAGGAAAACAAATGGATTTCTTTCCTTATCCTATGCATAAGCATAATGTAATGGGTAAAGACAGAGCGCATTTGATAGAGAAAATACTAACGTATATAATAGAAAAGAATAAGTAAGATTATTGCCTTATAAGGTAGATGAAACTAATTGTTGCCCATTTTTTTTAATTGAAGCTCCCTTAAAAAAGCTATTTCTTCCTTTAAAGTAGCAACTAGTTTTTCATATACATTATGCTCAACCGAGGAAGGTGAGGTTACATTCATTTGAGTAGCAGCATTACCGCCAGTTTGATTGAAATTCTGTAAAATGAACGTGTCTTCTTCCCCTAGTAAAGTGATTAAATCTACTTGAAAAATAGTGGCAAGTTCTCTTAATCGAATGAGACAAGCACGCTCTGGTTTTTTTTCCAAGTTAGAATAGGCTTGTTGCGTTATGGAAAGTTTATCGGCCATTTGCTTTTGTGAAAATCCCCTTGCTTCTCGCAAAAGACGGATTGTATCACTAATATTTGGTTCTTTTTTCATTTCTAAACTAATTTACAAATTAGAATTGTATGAACTTAGTATTTAAACTAATTTACAAATACAATCTTGATTATAACAACAAATATTTGTAAAAATTGTTTTTTATTATAAAATTTTTCTGTCTTTGGTACACCTTCGTTTTTTGTATTTTTGTTGAAAGATTACTATTTTGAAAAAACAAACCACCTTTTTCTTTTATGCATTGAGTTTGTACGTTCTAGTACAATTTTTTTGGTGGGGCTATCATTTAATTGAGTTAACTAAAGCTACGGGTGAAAGTACATTGTTAATTAATAAACGAATGACAATGGTTGTAGGGGAGGGCGCTGTATTTATTATATTATTGATCATTGGATTATGGAAAATAAGGGCTTCTGTTCGTAAGGAATTTGAATTATCCCAACGCCAAAATAATTTTTTACTTTCAGTTACGCATGAATTGAAAACCCCCATTGCGGCGAATAAATTATACTTGCAAACGATTCAAAAAAGAAAACCGGATGAAGAATTGCGTGAAGAGTTATTAAACAAAGCATTAAAAGAAAACCAGCGCTTGGAGCATTTAATTGATAATATTTTAAACGCTGCTCGTGTTGAAAATGGAGCCTTAGAGCCCATAAAAGAAACGGTTGATTTTTCACATTTCATACAATCCCTTGTGATTCAGTTTAGAAAACGATACCCATTGGCCACTATTGAAATTGAAAATGATTGCCTCAAACACGTTCAATTTGACGTGTTTATGATGGAAACGGTCTTGAGTAATTTGGTAGATAATGCGGTGAAATACAGCCTTGACAATGCCCAAATTAAATTGAATGCCATTTGTGAAGATAACCAATTGTTTTTATCTATTTCTGACGAGGGAATAGGAATAAAACCAGAGGAGCAAGCTACGATATTTTCAAAGTTTTATCGGGTTGGCAATGAAGAAACACGTACCCAAAAAGGAAGTGGACTGGGTTTGTTTATTGCGCATGAGTTTTTAAGGTTACATGACGGTACGATTCAGTATAAACAGAATGTGCCGCAAGGTTCTATTTTTCAATTAACTATTCCATTATGACGAATCACTTAGGGTTAATTATTTTAGATGGCTGGGGAATTGGTGATGGATCTCAATCAGATGCCATTGCACAAGCTCAAACGCCATACATGGATTCTTTGCTCCAGCATTTTCCTCATGCAACCCTTTTGACCAGTGGAGAAAATGTTGGTTTGCCTTCCGGACAAATGGGAAATTCTGAAGTAGGACATTTGAATATAGGAGCGGGTCGTATTGTTTACCAAGAGTTAACCCGAATCAATAAAAGCATTCGCGAAGGAGATTTCTTTACTAATCCGGTGTTGGTTAAAGCCATGCAAGAAGCAAGAGCAAGTAAATTACATCTCATTGGTTTGGTTTCAGAGGGAGGAGTTCATAGTTCACAAGCTCATCTCTATGCCTTGTGCGATATGGCAAAGCAACACCAGGTAGATCAAGTTTTTATTCATGCTTTTACAGATGGTAGAGATTGCGACCCAAAAAGTGGACTAGGGTATATACAACAACTTGAAAATCATTTAAAAACTTCAGTCGGAAAAATCGCATCAGTCATTGGTCGATACTATTCTATGGATCGTGATAACCGATGGGAAAGGGTGAAGAAGGCATATGATTTATTGGTGCATGGTATTGGGACGAAAGCTACTTCTGCAACTGAATCTATAGCACAACAATATGGTCAAGGAATTACGGACGAATTTTTAGAACCTACCGTTTTGGTTGAGAACGATGGGCCTCTTGCCAAAATTGAAGAAGGAGATGTGGTTGTTTGTTTTAATTTTCGAACGGACCGCCCAAGAGAAATAACACAGGTTTTAACGCAACGTGATTTTCCAGCGTTTCAAATGGAGAAATTAAACCTTTCCTATTATTCCATGACGTGTTATGATGCTACTTTTAAGGACATAAACGTAATTTTTGAGAAAGATAATTTAAGTCAAACTTTGGGACAGGTTTTATCTGAATGTGGAAAGACCCAAGTTCGCATTGCTGAAACTGAAAAATATCCGCACGTAACCTTCTTTTTTAATGGCGGCCGCGAAAAAGAATTTCAGGGTGAAAGTAGAATCTTAGTCAACTCTCCCAAAGTGGCCACGTATGATTTATTGCCTGAGATGAGTGCGCCAGAAGTGCGTGACCGCATAATCAATAAAATGAAAATGGATCAACCCAATTTTATTTGTTTGAATTTTGCCAATCCAGATATGGTGGGACATACAGGTGTTTATGAAGCCATAATACGTGCTGTTGAAACGGTTGATTCCTGTTTGAAGGATGTGGTTGAAATGGGGCGTAGTTTAGGATATGAATTTATTATTATTGCAGATCATGGAAACGCTGATTATGCATTTAATCCAGACGGAAGCCCGAATACTGCTCATAGTTTGAATCCGGTTCCAATCGTGTTAGTAAGCAATGATGATATTCAATTGACTTCAGGAATATTGGCTGATGTTGCACCAACTATATTAAGTAGATTTGGCATAGACCAGCCCAATGAAATGACCGGAAACACCTTAATTAAAGCAAGTTAAGTATTCAATAATTTCCCCTTCTTGACTTGAATTTAAGGTGTGATTAACGAAAATCTTTTGTTTTTTAAGCGCAGCTGCGGTAGTGTCTCCCCACGCAATTATATGAGCATTGTCGGTAAGTATATTTTCCATAAAAAATGAATCAACATTACTCGGACTACTGAAAATATAAATGGTACATGGAATAATCTTTTTGGATTGATAACTCGTTTCGTACACTTGCAAAAATTGCCATTGTTCTTCTGGTAGATGGAGTAAAACACTTTTTTGAGCTAAATTGGACCCAACGTAGAGTACTTTTTTGTTGGTCAACCAACGTTGAAAATCAGAACGTACCTTTTCAATATCTCCTGCTTTTTCTGCCACAAAATCAATTGGTTGTGAAGTATAATGTTCAATTTTTTTAGCTGTTTCCCCTCCTGAGCATGCAATTAATTTATCCAACAAAATAGTAGGATGGGTGGATTCGAAAAAATAAGAAACGGCTCTTGGACTAGGAAAAAAAATCACTTCCCATTGCGTGGGCAATTGAAAAGAGACACTGTTAAATTGAATGAAAGATTGAGCACACAATCGCCAATTACGTTGGGTGCAAAAAGCCATTAAATCAACTGCTTGTTCTGGTTCTCTACTAATAAAAACCGAATGTTTCATTCATTTGATTTCAAAAACGAAACAATTTCATGCGCTAACGCTTCTCTGTCTGAGAAGCTAAAAACAAAATACTTTGATCCGGTTTCCCATTGGTTAGTATAGGAAACATATACGTTTTCTGAATCACAATAGACTCCTAAAGGCAATTGACAACCGCCTTCCATTAGGTTTAAAACCTTTCGCTCTACAGCAATTTGTTGTTGAACCCAAGGATTATTTAATTTTTGGATTTCTTCAAACAATTCAGTTTCATGCTCCCTTATTTGTAAGGCTAATACCCCTTGAGCAGGAGCCGGCACTACAATTTTAGGGTTTAGTTCCACAACATGAAACTCAGTTATATCAATATTCAAACGAGAAACCCCAGCTTTAGCTAATAAAATAGCATCGTAATCACCGTCCCTCAATTTTTGAATGCGGGTTGGAACATTTCCTCTCAATTCTCTAATTTCTAAATCGGGGCGATGTGCTTTTACTAAAGATTTTCTTCTAGCTGATGAGGTACCAATTGAAGCACCTTCTTTCAGCTCCCAATCTAAATTCGACGTTACTTGATTTTTATTTATTAATAGTAATTCGGCCGGGTCTTCTCTTTCTGAAACAGCTGCAATCAGTAAACCTTGCGGAGGTGAAGTTTCTAGGTCTTTGTGCGAATGAACAGCTAAATCTACTTCTTTTTCAATGAGTGCCGATTCAATTTCTTTTGTGAAAAAGCCTTTTCCCTCTAATTTGTCAAAACTCAGATTTTGTATTTTGTCCCCTTGCGTTTTTATGATAGTAATACTTACTGTATTTCCGTTTTTCTCTAATTGAGATTTAACATGATTTGCTTGCCACAATGCCAAATCACTACCTCTTGTTCCAATACGTATATGCATAGTTAGGCGTTTTTAATCAAAATATCTTTGGCTAGTTTCATTGGGCCGCTTATGTATTTTTTCTCCATGTAGCCTAACACTTTTTCTAACACTTCTTTTGAGTATTCGTCCATGGATTCAATTTCTTGTTTAAAAACCTCATTCATGGCTGTTAACTTTATCTCTTTCACTTGTTTTGGCACATCACGCATAGCCAACTCGACCGAACGCTCTTTTACAAGATAGTTAAATGAGAATAATGCTTCTGCTAATATTTCTTCTACATGTTGTATCTCCTTAGAACGCTCTTTCAGGTTTTGGTTGGATTCCTTTTGAAGTAAATCCACTGAAATATAATTTACAGGATGTTTCTCAATAATATCTGGGTGAATATCTTGTGGAATTGCTAAATCAATAATTGTTTTCTTCTCAGATTCCTTTTGCAACAAATGTGAATACAAAGGCATTCCAATTAAATGATGATCAGTACCAGTACATGTTAATAATACATCAAACCCAGCGCTGTGGTGTTGCAACTCAGTCAACGGAAGTGCTTTTCCTTTAATTTCTTTAGCTAATTGTTCAGCTTTAGAAAGGGTTCTGTTAAAAACAGTAAAATTGGTAAACCCATGTTTTTTAAGAAACCGGCATAAGTTGGTATTAGTCACTCCTGCGCCAACGATTAATATTCGAGCATCTAAATTTAATTTTGTTGCTTTTAATTTATGATAGGCAAGTGATACAACGGATACGGGTTTGGTTGCAATAGACGTTTCGGTATATACGCGTTTCGCCGTTTCAATGGTATGCTTTATTACTAATCGTATGAAATCACCCGTCAATCCTTGTTTATTAGATTGGTCATAAGCATTTCGTACCTGAGTAATTATTTCTCTTTCTCCTACAATCATAGAATCAATACTTGACGCAACGGAGAACAAATGATTTACCGCTTCTTCACCAGAATAAATTTCATTATTATTCGAAAACAATTGTCTTTTCGCATCCTCCATCTGTGGATAAAGTACAGAAATAAATTGAGTGATGAACGAATCTTGTAGTATTTGGTCGGTTGTGAACATAAATTCTACCCGATTACATGTAGAAAGAAAAAGTAGTTCATCTAATCCTAAAGCTAATTTTAACGTGTGAAGACGTTTTTGTTGATCTTCAGCATCAATATGGAGCAAACCAATTTGATTTACCTCCAATTGTCGATGCGTAAAAGCAATTATATGAAATGAATCCAACACAGCACGTTTCATTTTAGTGTACAAAGGTCACTATCTAATAAAAAAAGTTTGTCATGGTTTTGTCATATTTTTTAAGTTGATGCTATTTAGAATCGTTTTAGTTTGTGAAAATGGAATGAAGATAACTTGTAAATAAAAGCTACTATTTTTTGTTTTATCTTTTCTTTTATGGGATGTGATTTATTTATAATTAATTTTACCAAAAAAAAGTAACTATGCGCATAATTTTAATTTTGATGTTTTTTGGTTTGAGCTTGAACCAATTACACGCCCAGGTTCCGGCAGAAACAAAAACGGACACAAATACCTATGTGATTACAAAATCAAATGGAACCGAATACATCGGAAAGGTTTTAAGTGATGACGGTAGAGAGGTGTTAATCTCCACTGAAACATTGGGCAAAATCTATATTCCGAAGTCCGATATTAAAAGTATAGTTAAAGTAACAGATAGAAAAGCGATTGTTCGAGGAGAATATTATACAGCTGGACCCTTTACAACGCGTCATGCATTTACGACCAATGCCTTACCAATCTCTAAAGGAGAGAATTATGCCTTGATTAATTTGTATGGACCTGAGGTGCATTTCGCGGTAACTGATCACTTCAATGTTGGTATCATGTCAACATGGACGGCAAGTCCATTGGTATTAGCGTTGAAATACACGATTCCTACAAAAAATGACAAATTGAATTTTTCATTAGGAACATTATTAGGAACATCTGGCTATTGGAATGGTTTTAAAGGTTACGGCGGCTTACATTTTGCTAATGTGACGTACGGAGATAGAAAAAATAATATCACGTTTAGCGCTGGATATGGCTATACATCTAGTTTTGGTAAAAAAGAGCTAATCATACCCGGCACATATACATCAACTACTGGATCTTTTAATTACTCTTATAGCAAATATTCACCAGGTATAAGTAAAGGCCCAATTCTTTCGTTAGCAGGAATTGTAAAAGTAGGAGCTAAAGCTAGTTTTATTTTTGATTCAATGTTTGGAGCGTTTAGTCGCACAGCCACAAAAAATGACATAGGTGCAACCAATACAATTATTGATGCAACTCCTCCAGATTTTAATAATGGCTTATATCAGCAAACAGTTGGAATTACCAATGTAAGCTCTTCGAAACTCTTTGCATTGTTTATAATGCCTGGAATGCGTTTTCAAACAAAAGAAAATCGTGCCTTTCAAGTTTCATTGGCTGGGGTAACTGTTTTTGGGCAGGAAATTCAAAATGCAATTGGACAAAATTCAATTTCTTTCCCAATACCAATGTGTAGCTGGTTTTTTAAATTTTAAATAGGAATCATGAAGCCAAACATACAATCTCAGATTTTTCAACAGATAAAATTACGTTTGGCAAATCAAGACTCTATTGGCAACGCTTTGTCTGAATTGCTGCATATTAGTCCGGATGCTGTGTATCGCCGCTATCGAAATGAAACGCCATTAACGGCAACAGAAATTCAGAAACTATGTCAGCATTTTGATATCTCCTTTGATAAATTGGCAAGCGTTGGAAATGGCAAGGTATTATTTGATTATCCTCCTTTGAACACGTATGATTTTAGTTTAGAGTCATATTTGGAGGGAATTCGAGAGCGTTTTACTTACTTAAAATCGCTTTCCAATCCATCTATGTTACTGGCGATTAATAATGTACAGTTTTTTCAGTTACTTAATTTCCCTCAGCTTGTACGCTTCAGGTTATATTTTTGGGCTAAGACTCATTTGCAAATACAAGATTATGCTCTAGAGAAATTTAAACATGAAAAAACATCAGATCGCGCATTTGAATTAGGTAGAGATATTCTTCAATTGTATAACCAAATTCCGTCAACAGAAATTTTTGATCCGGAATTAATGCGTGGATTTATGCGCCAAATTTTTTACTATTATAAAGCCCATTTATTTGAAGACCCAAGCTATGCTTTGTTTTTATGTGATAGAGCTTTATTAATGGTCCAACATCTTCATGATCAGGCTTCGGTCGGAAAAAAGTTCATTTATGGCACTCAGGCACCTGCCGAAGGTAACATGTTTAACATGTATGTAAATGAAACAATCAATGCCGAGACCACATTTCTTTACGAAACAAATGAGTCAAAAGGTCTTTTTATTTCTCATAACATAATGAACTATCTTCACACGTCTGATGAATTATATGTTTCGGACACCATGAAAATTCTCGACAAACAACTAGCTAATTCAAGCTTAATCAGCGTCGTTAATGAAAAAGAGCGCAATTCCTATTTTTATGATCTCGAAAAAATGATTCGTTCATTCAGAGCACGAATAGAATCAGACTTAATGATGGAGTAATCTTAAATTAATTTGTGAAATTCACAAATGTCTTTTCATGGGTTTTGAAATTTGCAATTCTTCTTTGAAAATTTCTTTGAAACTTTGAATAAATAACGGAACTATGAAAAACATCTTATTTATCGCAATTCTCTTGAGCAATTTGAATATACTTTTTGCACAAAACACCCAAACAGACACTAATTTATATTTATTAAAAAAAAATGATGGGACCGAATATATAGGAAAGTTATTATCTGACGACGGAAGAGAAATATTGATTTTAACAGAAAAACTGGGTAAAATTTTCATTCCAAAATCGGAAATAAATAGTATTGTCGTAATAAAAGATAAAAATTCAATTGTTAGGGGTGAATTTCATAGTGAAGGGCCATTTACCACAAGGCATTCATTTACTACTAATGCTTTACCTATAAAAAAAGGGGAGAATTACGCTATGGTTAATTTGTATGGTCCCGAAGTCCATTTTGCCGTTACGGATCATTTCAATATTGGAATTATGTCAACTTGGATAGCAAGTCCAGTAGCGATAGCGGCAAAATATACGTTTCCTTCAAATAATCCTAAGGTAAACTTTTCTATAGGTACATTAATGGGAACGTCTGGCTATTTAGATAATTTTAGTACGCTGGGAGGATTACATTTTGGAAATCTCACCTATGGAGATCGCAAAAACAATATAACATTTAGTGCGGGGTATGGGTATTTATTAAATGCATGGGACGATCCATATAAGGGGCCAATAATTTCAATTGCGGGAATTGCAAGAGTAGGTGCAAAAGCAAGCTTCATTTTTGATTCTATGTTTGGTTCTTTCAAATATGGGACTGATTATACCACTAATGCTATAGTAATTATGCCGGGAATGCGATTTCAAACAAAAGAAAATCGCGCGCTTCAAGTTTCTTTGGCCGGGGTTACTTCATTCGAAATGGGGTACATCTCATCCTTTCCTTTACCGATGGTAAGTTGGTTTTATAAATTCTAATTGCATACAACCAACACCTTAAATTTGCGATATTCGCAAATAGTAATACTCCTCTTTTGAAATTCGATTAGTTTTCTAATGGATTTTGCAACAATCTTTGTTTATAAATTTAAAACAATGAAAAAACAAAATCTACTTTATTTGATGTTAACACTAACATTAAAATTTTCCGCTCAAACAACACAGGAGGTCAAACCAACCATTGCTGTGGCTAATCCAAATGTTACTTCTATGGCTGTGAAACCAGAGACCGTTTCAAAAATGATGCGTTTGGAATTAATAAAATTGGATAAATACAAAGTCTATGATGAATTTGATATGGCAGATGTCATAAAAACAAACCCAGCTTTTGCCCAAGACTGTTATGGTCAAAATTGTTTGATCAAATTGGGTGAGGGACTCAACACCAATTATATGATGTGCGGTAGCTTGGATTTATTAGGAAATAAAATCGCCATTACCTTAAAAATTATTGATGTCAAAAATAAAACCATTTATATGTCAGCTGTCCGCGAATTTGACAATCAAGAATTGGAGATACAACGAATGATAGAAATTATATTGAAAGAAATGCACGGTGCTACCGTAGATAAAGTGTTGATTGATAGACTTTCTTTTAAAAACGAATTGATAACATCCAATAATATTGGTAAAGTAAATAATTCAGGGCCAAGAGTTGGCGTAGCAGGCTTGGTTGGTTCTATTAACGAATTTGCAACACGGCCAGAAGATCAAGGTGGATTAGGGATTCAGCCCATGGTAAGTATGATTGGATATCAATTGGAAGGTCAATATGTGGGAACAGAGAATTTTTCTGCCCTAGTGGAAGGTGTATTGAATATCTCCGGACTTGAGCAAGGACAATTTATCCCGTCTTTTACTTTCATGAATGGATTCCGTTTCGGAAAGGGAAGTTGGGAGTTTGCTTTTGGTCCTGGTTTTGGATTGAAAAAGGTATCCAACGGATTCATGGATACAGAAAATAAATTTGGAACAAATGAACAGTATTTTTCTGAATCAGATTGGAATACGTATGCTTATGACACTTATAGAAATGATCCACAATATAATACAAGCGGATATTTTGTGGCTCCAACCCCTGAGCAAGTTTCAGGTAATTCCACCTATAATTTTGGTAAGTCCTTTTATGATAAAAGAGGGATTACGAAATTAAATACCTCATTTGTTTTTGCCTTCGGCCGAACTTTTAAGGCAGGTGCACTAAATATTCCAGTCAATATATTTTATTCCTCGCAAAGAGGAGGCGGATATGTTGGATGTAATGTTGGCTTTAATGTTATAAAAAGTAAAAAAGAAATCAACCCATTTTAACTAGTAAAAGCAAAGTAGAGAGGCTCTCTGGAATCTTAGGATTTTGGGGGGCTTTCTACCTATTTAGGGGGCTTATTTTTTAACCAACCCTTTTAAAAAACCAAGAATTTTTTCTCTAAAAAGAAATAATAAGATTAGGTAGGGAATAACCATTAAATACAAAATCCCTGTGTTTATGGAGCTCCCAAATGAATCTTCTTCCATTTCGGCTCCTTGTTCAGCTAACATTTTACATTGTGAACACCCTTGAGACAGAATATCTTCCGTTATTAGAAAGACAAACAGTAGGATAATTAAAAAAGTTTTTTTGTTCATCTTATTCAAGATTATACATCAAATTTAATCAGAAATACCAGTAACCAAAACAAAAGAGGTATTTTTGTTTTACTATTTATAAGTTCATGAAGAATACTATTTTCATTTTTTCAGTTATTTTTTCTTTCCTTTTGTCGGCGTGTAAAGAAGATCAGGGGAAACCGGTTGTCACATCCAAGAATTTGGACAGTTTATTGGCATTAAATCCAAATGATGTGAATTTATTAGTGAAACGTGGAAATTTAATGTTGGACTCTTTTCTGTTAAAATACAACAAAGTTTTTTTTGATAAAGCAAAACCGGATGCTACAAAGGCATTTCGCTTAGATAGTACTCGAATCGATACCCGAATGCTCTATGCAGATGTATTAACCAATGACCCTGATCGATCTGTAAAAGATGTTTCTCGTGCCCAATATCATTATCAATACATAGTTAAAAAGCAGCCGAAAAATGTGAAGGGATTGGTTGGATTAGCATCAACGTTTGCCTATTTTGCTGATTTTCAAACAGCATTGCAATATGTTGATGAGGCATTGCGCATAAATCCAAAATACCGAGATGCATACATTATGAAAGGAACTATTTTCCTAATGCAAGACAAACGAAACTTAGCAATATCCTCTTATGAAACGGCTATCCAACAAGACCCAAATTTTGAATTAGCATATTTACGTTTAGGTCAGCTGTATACAGAGGACGAAAAATTCGATGTTGCGATTGAAAAGTTTCGAAGTGCTGTGGCATTAAACCCAAAATTATCAGATGCGATTTATGGTGTGGCCTATTGCGAACAAATGTTGAATCGGTTTGATGAAGCAATCAAAGTATATCGAAAACTGATGCAAGTTGATAGTAAATATCATTTGGGTTGGTTTAATATTGGGTATATAAAACAATTTAATACTGATAATCAGATAGATAGCGCTATTGTTTATTATCAAATGGCAACAGATATTCAACCAGAATTTGTAAAAGGCTGGCACAACATCGGCTTGTGTTATGAAGAGAAAAATGATCGAACAAGAGCTCTTCAAGCATATGCTAAAGCCTTGAAATATAATCCGGATTTTCAGCTCACAAAAGACCGTGTTGCCGCGTTAAAGTGATGAATAAAAGAAACACCTTATTGATTCAAATATTGGGAGAATTGGCAATTCCTCTCATGGGGTTTTTTCTTTGGAACTGGTCTTTATATTTTATTCTTTTGTTTTACATAATTGAAAATTTATTTGCTACCTATTTTCAAGTTGAAACTTTTCGGAAATTTCAAGCTTTGATTCAAAAAAAGTCAATTCCCCTTGATGTTAAACAACTATTTATTTTTCTAGGTTTTTGGTTGTTAGAAGTGATATTCATTCATGTTTTTCTGTTCCTTACTAACCCCTCCATTCAATTTGGTAAGGAAATAATTGATTTCTTTATGTACGAAGATATGGGAATTCCACAAGGCTTTTTACTGATTCCATTGCTATATTTTGCGTCCACCATGAAAATGAAACAAGACATTCGAACATTAATTATTTCTATAACATCCATGGATAAGTTGAATACTCATAAACCAACTTTTATTTATTTCATATTCGCATTTATTTTTTGGTTTTTTCTTACAATTTTATCCCTTCTATTTTCATTGCCAGGTACGCTCATAATTAGTTTGATGCTAATATTATTTGTGTATAGAACTGTACATAGGTTTAAAACAGTATATTAATTCTCTACGAATTATATAAAAACAACCAAAAATTTTGTAAAAGTTCTCCTTAATAGGAGTATCTTTACAGAAATAGATTTTATGCAACATCAAAATATACGGTTTACAGGTACAACTAATACAGAGTTTTATAAAGTGCTGCGCTCCCGTGTAAATAATTACTTCAAAGAAAAAAACATCTCTAGGCATGCAAATTCAACTATGGTAATTAAAACCATAGCCATGTTAGCCATGTACCTAGTTCCATTTGTTTTAATTTTAGCCATAGACCTTTCTTTTCCATTATATATGCTCATGTGGATCATCATGGGGGTTGGAATGGCAGGTGTTGGATTATCTGTAATGCATGATGCTAACCATGGCGCATATTCAAAAAATGAATTTATAAATAAGCTGGTTGGTAAAGTGATGGTTTTGTTGGGAGGTAGCGATGTGAATTGGAGAATTCAGCACAATGTATTACACCATACATATACCAATGTTACCCATTTGGACGAGGATATAAAACCGCCTGCATTTTTGCTGCGTTTTTCTCCCCATGCAAAACGAAATAAATTGCACCGTTTTCAGCACATCTATGCTTGGTTTTTTTATGGGTTGATGACTATGATGTGGTCCACCTCGAAAGATTTTCAACAAGCCATACGATATAAATCTAAGGGGCTGATCGAAACGCAAAAAATCACATTTAGCAGTCATATTGTTACAATTATTGTGAGTAAACTCATGTATTATGCGGTGTTCATACTATTACCTATTTTGTTTACCGAAGCTCCATGGTATTGGTTAGTTTTCGGGTGGTTAACGATGCAATTTATCTGTGGGTTAATTTTAGCTGCAATTTTTCAACCCGCTCACGTAGTTCCAACTTCTGATTATCCTTTGCCAGATGCATCAGGAAATGTAGATGCGGATTGGGCAGTTAATCAATTGTATAATACTGCTAATTTTGCTCCAAAAGACCCTGTATTGACTTGGTATGTGGGTGGATTAAATTACCAAGTTGAACATCATCTTTTCCCAAACATTTGCCACGTTCATTATCCGAAAATTTCAAAAATTGTAAAAGAAACAGCGAAAGAGTTCAATTTGCCGTATCATTCTTATACTACTTTTTTTAAGGCATTAAAAGGACATACTAAAATGCTTTATAACTTGGGTAAATACGATAACGCGCCGGCCATTCATTAATGGATTTAGAGAAAATCAGAGAATATTGTCTTTCAAAATTAGGGGTAACCGAGTGTTTTCCTTTTGATCAACAAACTCTGGTATTTAAAGTGGGTGGCAAAATGTTTGCATTGATAGATGTCGAAACTCCAGAAAGCATCAATGTGAAGTGTGATCCCGAAAAAGCAATTGAATTACGAGAACGCTATCCAGCTATTTTGCCAGGATATCACATGAATAAAAAGCATTGGAATACGGTTCAATTGAATCAAGGTCTTTCTGACCAATTAATTCTTAGTTTTTTAGACGAATCTTATCAGTTAGTTTATCAATCCCTAACAAAAAAACAACGAAGTGAAATTGAGGTTGGATAAATATGTTTGGTGTGTTAGACTTACAAAAACACGCAATGAGGCAACAACATTAATAAAAAACGGTAAGATTTTACTGAATCAACAGCATGTTAAACCCTCTAAGGAAATCGCTGTTTTGGATGTAATTCAAGTTAAAAAACACAACGCCATTTTTTCCTTTAAAACAAAAGAATTAATCGACAGAAGAATTGGTCCAAAATTAGTATCAACTTATATTGAAGAAACAACTCCCGATTCTGAAAAAGATAAGTATAAAGAGTACCAGCAAGCTCAAAAAGAATACAATCAGTACGGAATTGGCAAACCCACTAAAAAACAAAGGCGAACAATCACATTATTTAAAAATGTAACAGAAACAGATTAATTAATTTTAATTTCTTTAATTGCACTCTAATGAAGATCCTTATATCCATCAGCCTTTTCTTTATTCCCATTCAATTTTTTGCACAAAACACATATTGGCAACAAAAAGTAGATTATTCCATACAGGCTACTATTGATGATAAAAACAATCAATTAAACGGTGACCAAACCCTTGTGTATTTTAATAATTCCCCGGACACGCTCCATGAAATATATTTCCATTTGTATTGGAACGCCTTTAAAAAGGGAAGTCATGCTTTTGAACGTCAAGCTGCTTTAAGTAATTCTCAAGTACTTGCATATAATTCGGATGAGTATGGTGAAATTACTATTCAATCTTTACGCATAGAGGGTGAGGTACACAGTATAAATGTGTTTGAATCTATCGGTCAAATAAAATTGAAGAAACAAATTTTACCGGGGAAATCTGTAAATATTTCAATTCAATTTGTTTCAAAAATTCCTGCTTGTATCAATCGGGCAGGTAAAAATAATGTAGCAGGTACAGATTTTACTTTTACCCAATGGTATCCAAAAATTTGTAGGTATGATAATATGGGATGGCATACCGATCCATATTTCGGTCGCGAGTTTGCAGGAACATTTGGTAATTATGCAGTTCAAGTGTTATGCGACTCATCATTTACTGTAGCCGGCACGGGTGTATTGAAAGATAAATCTTATAAAACTAAAGGATGGAAACCAGCAACATCCAGTCTCGAAAAAACAAACTTGGAACCTTGGGAATTTGTTGCGGAGAACGTTCATGATTTTGCTTTCGCGTTGGAAAAGGAATGGAATCACGAAGAATTAATAATTGATGATATTACCTTTCATTTTTTTTATGGCAGTAACTATAAAGACGCATGGAAATCATTAATTCTAAATTGGCCCAAAGCATATGCAATTTGTAAAGAAGAGTTTGGAAAATATCCCTATCCCCAATTTTCTTTTATTCAAGCAGGTGAAGGATATATGGAATATCCGATGTGTACCATGCTAGAATCTGGTCGTTCCGATTTTTTTAGCACCGCTTGCCATGAGTTTATGCACAATTTTTTTTACGGCATATATGGAACTGATGAAAATTTATATCATTGGATGGATGAGGGATTAACTTCCTATGCGGAAGAACGAATTAGTAATGTCAATAAACTCACCAAAAACCCCGCGAGTGGAGCGATAGCTAATTATAATTGGATTACAGACCTTTATATAGAAGAACCTATTTCTACAGCAGCCAATCATTTTGATGCGGACTATCCTTACTATAATGCAGCGTATTATAAAGGACAATTGTTCCCTGAATTAATTCGATATATTATAGGAGACTCGACCATGCGTGCTGGATTTAGCAGGTACTATTCAAAATGGAAATTTAAACAGCCAGATCCTTCAGATTTTGTAAAAACATTTGAAGATGTTTCGCGTATGGAGTTGACTTGGTTTCAAAATTATTGGTTAAACACAACCAAAAAAATCGATTTTTCGATTGATTCTGTATTTAAATCTGATGAAGGGATAACAATTGTAGTTGAAAACAAAGGAATACCCCTGCCGCTTGAATTTAGTATTCAGTTAAAAAATGGAAATAAAAAATACTATTATATTCCTTTAGACCTCACGAATAATGTTAAATCCAATTTTTTTCATCCAACAGAAGTGTTAGAGAAATGGTCATGTGCCCGCAGAAATTATACAATCACATTATCTAACATTAAATGGAAAGAACTCAAGTCAATTCAACTAGATCCGGATGGGTTTTTGCCAGATTTGAATCCTGTTAATAATCAATATGAAAAGCAATAATCTTTAGTTTGCTTTGCAAAACTTTAGTCGTACCAATGTATCCAATTTTGTGATTTCCAAATAGTACAATCCATTGGTTAAGTCATTAGTTGAAATGGTTGTCGTGAATGGCATTCTTTTTACTAATTTACCGTTGGCATCAAAAAGATTAATCTCCTCTCCTTCAATTCCCTTTATGTTTATAATATCTTTTGCTGGATTTGGAAAGAGAGAAATGGGTTGAATTGAGGCTTCATTCATACCAACAATCCCAACATAAACAGAATCTTGATGTTCACATCCATTCGCATCTGTAATTTGAACGCTATACCACCCTTCATTTAGATAAACGGCTAAACTGTCATATTGTGCATTGGGGTCATTCCAGATTAATGTGAATGGTGCAACACCCCCTTGAATACTTACACTAGCTGTTCCATCAAATCCATCGATTTCTGGTGTTGAGCTCATTACCGTTGAGATAAGATTGGGTTGAGTTAGTATTACACTTTGAACCAAAGATGAACACTGGTTGCTATCAAATACGGATATCGAATAAGTTCCCGCTCCTAATCCCATAATAGTTGAGTCGGACGGAATATTATTAATCCAGTACGTATAAGAACCACTTCCTCCCGCTGCTTCAAGACTAATGGTTCCGGATGAGTCACTGAAACACCCAATTTGTTCAGTTGAATAAGAGAAAACGACCTCAGAAGGCTCCTGAATTACAAATGTTAATGTGTCGGTGCAACCTCTTGAATCTGAAACAGAAACAGAGTAGGTTCCTGCCGCTAAGTGACTACTTAATGCGGTTAAGTCGTTGTTAGACCAATTATATAAAGTGGGTTCATAATTTCCGGATGTAATCAATTCGATGCTTCCAGTTGAGTCATTATAACAAATTGCATCTTGCAGAATGGTATCAACAATTATTGGCAATGGCTCGGGAACTAAAACAGAATCTACTACAACACAACCACTCGGGTGGTGAATCGTAACTTCATGCCATCCACTGGTAAGCGAATTATTGGGTTTGGTTGTAATTCCATTATCCCATAAAAATGTACACCCACTAAATTGACACGGACAGCCGGAAGAACCAACAGTAGCCATACCATTTGACCCACCTGGGCAGAGCGGAGCAACGATACCACCAAAACTAATTGCATAAGGATCATTAAGCGTGAGCGTGCGTTCTTCATAACATCCTTGCGCATCTGTTATATGAACCCAATATGTGCCAGCTGAAAGCGCATACAATGCGGTATCTGTGCTACCATTATCCCACAAATAGGTATGTGGTCCATTGGAAGCAATTACTATTGGGTCAATTGAACCATCTGAAAACCCATTGCAAGAAGGTTGTACAACATTTCCTCCTGAAATTACACTTCCCGCACCACAATCTACAGCCTCCATGGTATAAACCCCATCGTTAGCAGATCCTAAATAACTTCCCCAAGCAATTCCACTGTTGGGTGATGAAATAGATAATTCATCTCTGTTAACATAAATGCCTTTCCAACCGATTGGGTTTAGACTGTCTTTTTTTACCACGTAAATAAGGTCTAAAAGATTATCATTATCTAAATCTGTTATAAGGGGAGTAGACCCTAGATTAACCCCACCTTTCGTGCTTCCAATTTGTGTGATAGTATTGCTTATAAAGTCAATTTTTTGAAGTCGGTGTTTGAATGATCCATTTTCAGAATAGGTAACAGAGACCAATGCTTCATCACGTCCGTTATTATCAAAATCTAGTGCGTTAGCAGAAGTATAATTAAGCGTACCAATGCTATCTTTAAATGATAACTCGCCAGTTCTTCCATCAATCATAACTTGATAAAAATCACTATATGACGGAGAAATCCCTTTAAATAAAATTGCTAAAACATCTGGGATGATATCGCCACCAATAAAATTACCCAAAACAGGTTCGGCACTTGATTCCGTATTTGGAAGTTGATATTGCCATGAAACAGCTAAAGAAGACCCCTTTACTTTAGTGATTCTGCCATTAAATCCTTGAATGATTATATCTACTCCTCCAGTCCCATTTTTTGCTAAAGCGGCAGGTGCAATATATCCCTTATTTTGATCCGTATCTAATTGTACAGAATTTGCCAAACTATTGGATTGAAGTAGGTTATTTAACGGACAAGCCCAAAATGAACCCCCTAAGTTTTCGCCGCCAGTACCAAATAATACCCAAGAAATGCCATCCCCTTGAATGTCCGCAACTAATGGGGAACAGTACGTTTCAGCACTGTCAGGAACAACTGCTTTTGCTAATAAATCACCTGTAAAGGAATTAATAACCATGATGTGACCCGGAGGTCGATCTGTGTCCCAATCCGGAGCGGCATGGTCACCTCCGTTGGCAACCAGAATATCTTTAAATCCATCATTATTTACATCCGAAATGAACTGAGGGTTATAAAAATTATAAAGACCACTATCAGCAGGATTGATGGCGTAAGGAAAATAGTCCCAAAGCAACTGACCAGTTGCACCATTTATTGCTAGTAATTGCGCTTGTCGCCCAGTAATAAATACATCGTTGATTCCGTCATTGGTGATGTCTTGAAAAATGGCACTTCCAAAAACTTCATTTCTAGACCCTCTATTCCAAAGTACTGATCCATCCAAACCATTAATTGCCATTACTCCATGATTACTGGCAACCCCATCCGTTCCCCCACCAATTACAATGTCTTTGATTCCATCATTATTCAAATCACACGCTCTGGGTGATGATAATGTAGGAATTGAATCGGTAAAGGATTGCCATGAATTTGTTTGAGCAAAAAAGGAATGAGCCACAAGAAAAATGAGCGTGGCAATTAAATACTTTTTCATACAATAAATTTTTTATAAAGGTAAAAGGAAAATCAGACTTACAAAACATAGTTTTGTTGGGCGGCTAATTTGTTTATTCGGACAAGATTACCATAGTAAAGTTGTTTACCGCTTGTCGTATTCATCCAAAGTTCATTTAAGCTGATTTGATTTTCCTTGAAATATAAGGGTAATAATTCCTTTAAGAATTCAAATTCAACGGTTGGAGTGTATGTATTCATGATCAAAAACCCATCTTCCGCTAGTAAATTTGCACTTGTTGAAATTAATAAATCAATTTGATCTTCTAATTTCCATTTTTCACCTTTGGCACCAATTCCCCAGGCTGGCGGATCCATTATAATAGTGCGATAAAGATTTTCACGTTTTTCTTCGCGAGCAATGAATTTCATCGCATCTTCATGCACCCAACGTATATCGTTGAGATTACTATTTTCCATGTTTTCTTTTGCCCAAGAAATTAAATTTTTTACCGAATCAACATGAACTACGTCTGCGCGTAATTTTTTAGCAATGATTGATGCAATTCCCGTATAGGCAAATAAATTGAGCACCTTATCACCCGATTCTAATTCATTCAAAAGAAAATCCCAATTAGCTCGCTGTTCAGGAAACAATCCAAGATGTTTGAATTGAGTTAGTTCCAATTTGATTTTAATTTTTTTAAATTCAATGATCCAGCTTTTTGGAGCTTGTTGAATGGATTTCCAAGTTCCTGTTTGTCCTTTCCCTTGAATGAACTCCCAGTGAGCCATTTTTTTCCAGTCTACAAAGGATAATTCTGATTTAAAATAGGCTTGTAATTCGGGTCGAATGGTTATTATTTTTCCCCAGCGTTCTAGTTTCTTGCCCCCTCCTGCATCAATTAGTTCGTAGTCTTCCCAACCTGAACTGAAAAGCTTTGGATTCGCATTCATAATGAATTTTTCATTTTTAAAAAGGATTCCATGTCCATCCATCCTAGTTCCCATATATGTCCGTCTAAGTCATGGAAACTTCGCCCATACATAAAATCATATTCTTGGATGGGGGCAGCTTCTATTGCACCCAGTGAAATAGCTCGGGAATATAGATCGATAACAGCTTGTTTACTCGGTAATCCTAAAGAAACCAATACCTCAGTACTAACTGTTGCGTTTACTAATTGTTTAGACGTGAAATTCCTAAAATGATCCTCAACTAATAACATTACTCGAGTGGTTTCATTTATTATAACACAAATGGCCATTTCATTTGAAAATGTTTCTTCGATTGAAAATCCGAGGCTTGTAAAAAATGATCTTGAACGGTGAACATCCTCTGTTTTGAGGTTTATAAATACGATAGGAATGGTTGGTTGCATTATCTCATTTTAGGAGTTTTCCTTCTACCACCCATCATTTGGGCCATACGCATTTGATTTTTAGATGGAGCTTGCTGTAGTTGTTGCTGCATCATTTTAATTTGATCACGCATGATTCCATCCTTATCCATTTTTTTAGCCTCACCTAGTAATGTAACAGCCTCGTTTTTTCTTCCTGTTTGCGCACAGATTCCTGCTAAATGCATTCGGGCAACAGCATTATCTTGTGCGGTTCTTAGTCCTAGAGCGAGAGCTTTACGTAAAATTTGTTCGCTTTTTACAAAGCCAAATTCTTGACTATTCATTACGGCTTGAAGATATAAAACGTATGCATGCTGTCTCTTTGGTAAAAATTGTGGATGCGTAATTTTATTGATATGGACTTTAGCTTTATCTGTATTTCCAAGTCTCATTTGGTTTAACGCTAAAATCATTCTTTCATTTCTGAAAAAAGAAAGTATAATTAATGCTGTAATAAAAATAAATACAATTCCCCATCCCCAATGTCCGGAAACGAATAACCAAGTATTGAAAGAAAGGGCGGTAAGTGCAATAAAGCAACGAATAATAAAAGAAATCATAATTTAATCAATTGTGGCAATACATTTTAATTCAATAGCAATTGGAGTAGGTAGCGAGTTAATTTCAACTGTTGTTCTACAAGGTAAATTATCTTTGAAATACTCAGCATAAATTTTATTGTAGACATGAAAATCTCGTTTCATATTCACTAAAAATACTGTTACATCTACCAGATTATCCCAACTAGAACCAGATTCTTCTAATATAATTCGTACGTTATCAAAAACACTACGACATTGAGCTTCAAAATCAAACTGAATAAAATTACCATTATGATCCAATTTTAAGCCAGGAACTGAAGAGTCTGTTGAGTTTGAACCAGCCACTCTAGGACCAACTCCAGATAAGAAAAGTAAATTACCAACCTTGCGAGCGTGTGGATATAATCCAACGGGTTTAGGTGCTTTTGTGGTAGAAATTTTTTCAGATGAACTCATTAAGTTGATAATTGAGTTGCAAATATAAAGAAGTAAAGCCGGATAAAAAAGATTGTTTAGATTATTTGGTCAGCACCTTTTCCTATCTCAGTAAATTTACGATGCCCGAAATTTTTATTTTATCGTCGTTATCCTTGGGCTTAAAGAAAATTACCCAAGTATATGTACCTGATTGGGCATCTAACCCAGAAAGTCCATAGGAACCATCCCAACCTTTGGTATGATCATAGGACTGCCAAACTATTTCTCCCCATCTATTGAAAATGAGCATTTCAAAATTATCTGGTGAAAATCCAGATGTGAAAATGGGCTTGAATAGTTGATTATGTTCATCCGCATCAGGAGTAAAAGAATTTGGAACATAATAAATCAATTGTTCTTCGTATCCTATAGGTATTGTGGTGCTATCAGTGCACCCAGCAGGTGATGTGGCAACTAAAGTAGCGGTAAAACCCGTTTGCAAATTTGTACTATATGTGTGGTTTGGTTCTATTTCTGTTGAAAACTGATTATCACCAAAATCCCAGTTATAACTTGAGGCACCTTCTGATACATTATAAAAGGTAACATTTGAATTTCCCGGACCAATTGTTCCTGGGTTTACATAAAATGCCGCTATTGCTTCTTCAATGCAAACAACATCATCAAATACAACTGTGGTATCACAGCCTTGAATATCTGTTTGAGTTAAACTAATGTCATAACATCCTACCTGACTAAAGGTAGTTAGTTGAGGAGCACAACCGTTTCCGGTAGCGCCATTTCCAAAACTCCATACACAATTCTGAGCTTGAGGATCGTTATTTGTGAAAGTAACTTGGCTTGGAACACAACCAACCGTAATACTAGGACTTATAGATGGCATTTGAGCATACAACATGGTCACTGTAACATCATCAGAGTTAACACATCCATTGACATCCGATCCTGTTACCGTATATGTTGAATTGGTTGTTGGATTAAAAGGGGTACCATTTAGAATTCCTCCTGTCCATAGATAAGAAGTTGCACCTGAACCTGTTAAAGTCACTGAATTCCCCAGACATGTACTAACATCATTTCCCGCATTTACATTCGGTAATGGATTAATTAAAACATTAGTGGTAGAGGTACAAATATGACCAGCAGCATCTGTGGCAGTTACTGTAATTGGATAAGTTCCAGCAGCGGCTGCAGGAATGTTTGTTAAGTTTTGGGTGGTACCGATACTTGTTCCTGCAATTGTCCAATCGAATGTTCCATTGGTTACTCCAACTGATGATAAATTAAAGGTTGACCCCTCACAAATTGGACCCGAATTGCTTGCCGTAACCGTACAACCACACAATGGATCTGTGGAAGGTAAAACAATAACAGTGGCAGTGGCTGTTCCGGTTCCTGTTGCACCGTTTGGAGCTGGCGCAGAAACATTTACTGTATAGGTTGTTGTTGTAGTTGGAGATACGGTAATAGTGGGAGTTGTTGCTCCATTAGACCAGGTAAAGGATGTGGCCCCAGGGCTATTTGCAGTTAACGTAGCGGTCTGTCCTGGACAAATAGTTACATTATTTACAGTTACAGGTTGTACAGCAGTACAAGATACGTTCGCCGATCCGAAGAAATTCAATGGAAGAACAGTTGATTGAGAACTATAATTAGATAAGCAAATTAAAAATTGTTGTCCTGCGGTAACATTAATCTCTGGTTCAAAGTTAGAAGGGTCTCCTCCTGGAGGTAAAGGAGTTGCAACTCCAGCAAAAGATTCGCATGCACCATTCCAATTACATCTTATTGGTGCTAATTGATTGTTTATTATTTGATTACAGGAATTCGTAGTGTAGGGCCACATGATCCAATCTAAACACCCAAATCCGCCATCTGCTCCAAATGAAAATTCAAGCGTACCCGTACTTGCAACATTAATAACCATCCAAGTAGGATTTAATTCACCAGCTAGTAAACAACCAGAATTACCCGATGCCGGGTTAGTAGAAGGATTTGAAAAAGGACTGTTAGCTAATTCCTGTACTGCCCCAGAACCATTCGGGTCAATTTGAAACGTAGCGTTTTGGCAAATATTAACGGCATTAGAACAGTCAGATGCAGTAGTTACCTGAGAAAACAAGGCAAATGAGAATATTGTAAAAACGATTAGGACAAAATTCTGTTTCATAATTTAGTTTAGTTGAACAAAAATTGCTCAACGAACAGACGATCCAACATGATAAAAGTTGCTTTTACTTGATTTGGTTAGGATTATTCGCTGCTTTATCATTGAATTTTTTCTGCAAATTCATCCAATAAAAGAAACCAAAAAACCCAAGAACAATTACAGAATAATTGAAAATATTACCAACTGCTTCAAAAAACACAAAGGAATCTTGAAGTAAACCACCAATTTTGTAAAAGATATCAGAAGAGTTCATAATGCAAATGTTTTTACAAAGAAACTATTTTTTTTTAATATGTACTAATTCAAGATTAAAATTCGCCCAATAATTGAAGGGTTTCTTTAGCAGCTTCTTGTTCTGCAATTTTTTTAGACCCCCCTTTACCGCGACCATATTTTATGTGATTGATATTTGTTTCAACTTCGTAAATCCACGTCCCACCTTGATTTATCTCAGTTAGCACTACAAATTCTAAATGGAGTTTTTTCTTTTGACACCAGATAAAGAGTTTGGATTTAAAATCAATTTCTTCTTCTAGTAATCGAGTGAGGTTGACATATTTACGAAAAATAAATTTTTCTACTGAATTTTTAACTGCTTCGTATCCACCATCTAAATAAATAGCACCCAAAATAGCCTCGAAGGCATTTCCTTCAAGAGAAACTAAATTAATTGATCGAGCTTGATTATAACGAAGTATTTCTCGAATTCCCATTGCCTCGCCTATTTCTGAAAGTGTTTTTCGATTGACAATCTTAGATTTAATACGGGTTAAATATCCCTCATCTTCTTCAGTAAAACGCTTGAAAAGGAAATCTGCCACCACTGCATCTAACATGGCATCACCCAAAAACTCTAGTCTCTCATTAGAGATAGATGGATCAGTACTTACGAAAGACTTATGGGTTATCGCTTTAAAAAAATACTTCAATTCTGTTGGCCTATAGCCAAATCGCAATAAAATAAACTTAATTAATTTAAGTTCTTCTTCTGATTTTTTTTTTGAAAATAGACTAATAGATAAAGCCAATTTTATGATTGGTATTTTTTTACAATCACACTAGTGTTGTGACCTCCAAAACCAAAAGTATTTGAAAGGGCTACATTAACCACTCTTTTTTGAGCCTGATTAAATGTCAAATTTAACTTATTGTCAAGTTCTGGATCGTCTGTAAAATGATTGATCGTCGGAGGAACAATATCATTTTGAACAGCCAATACACAAGCTATTGCTTCAATTGCACCCGCTGCTCCTAATAAATGTCCCGTCATGGATTTCGTCGAACTGATATTCAAGTTATAAGCATGATCACCAAATACAGCTTGAATAGCTTTTACTTCAGCAACATCTCCTAAGGGAGTTGACGTACCGTGAACATTAATATAATCAATTTCAGCAGGATTAATTTCAGCATCCTCAATAGCTGCAAGCATTGTATTTCTTGCTCCAATTCCTTCAGGATGAGGAGCAGTCATATGGTAAGCATCGCCTGACATTCCACCGCCAATAACTTCGGCGTAAATCGTTGCACCTCTTTTAATAGCATGTGAATATTCTTCTAAAATAAGTGCCCCACCCCCTTCACCGAGCACAAATCCATCTCGATCTAAATCAAATGGACGTGATGCCGTTTCTGGAGAATCATTGCGTGTAGATAATGCCTTTAACGCGTTAAATCCACCCATACCCATTTCATTTACAGCTGCTTCAGAACCACCGGTGACAATAGCATCAGCTTTTCCTAAACGAATAAGATTAAAACTATCGATAATTGCATTGGTAGAAGAAGCACACGCCGAAACGGTTACGTAATTTGGACCTCGAAATCCGTATTTAATTGAAATGTGACCAGCTGCAATGTCTGCAATCATTTTTGGAATGAAGAATGGATTAAATCGAGGCGTACCATCTCCTGCAAAAAAGTCTTTTGCTTCTTCTTGGAACGTCTTTAATCCACCAATTCCTGATCCCCAAATTACACCTATGCGATCTAGATTTACATTAGAATATCCAAGTAAACCTGAATCTTCAACTGCTTGAGTTGCCGTAACCAAGGCATATTGTGAAAACTGGTCTAATTTTCGTGCTTCTTTACGATCTATAAAATCCTCAACGTTGAAGTTTTTTACCTCACAAGCAAACTGAGTTTTGAATTTCGACGCATCGAAATGAGTTATGGGCGCTGCACCACTTTTTCCAGCCAATAAAGCATTCCAATACTCAGAAACAGTATTTCCAATAGGTGTAAGTGCACCAAGCCCAGTAACTACAACTCGTTTTAATTCCATACTTAGTTAAATAAGGAAATTTTGATCAGTAAGAACAATTTATTTTTTAAGCGTTTTTCTCAATGTAAGAAATTGCATCTCCAACTGTTTGAATTGTTTCAGCTTGATCATCTGGAATAGCAATATTGAATTCTTTTTCAAATTCCATAATCAATTCAACAGTATCTAATGAATCTGCTCCTAAATCATTTGTGAAGCTTGCTCCATCTGTTACTTCTGTTTCTTCAACGCTTAATTTATCTACGATAATAGAAATAACTTTTGATCTGATATCTGACATTTTTTATTTTTTAATTGGTTAACAAGGTGCAAAGAAAAAAACAATCACTCAAAAATCAAAATTATTCACCATTTAATTTGATAATAAAACGAATGTCCTTTATTAAAACTGAGTCAAAATCAGATAAATGAGTTTTTTCTGCCGGATTTAATCTACTTGTTTTACTTTTGTAGCAGAAAATGAAAGAGAATATTGCCGTTTTTATATCAGGGAAAGGTTCTAATGCCCGTAAAATTCAAGAATTTTTTTCAACTGACACTTCCATTTGTGTAGTATTAATTCTAGCTGAAAAGGAAAACCCAGATTTAGAAGAGTGGTGCGCTGATAATAATGTTCATTTTTTACGCATTGAAAAAGGCGAAACCTCTAATGCAAACTATCTACTATCTATTTGTTCTGCTTATCGAATTAATTGGATAGTATTAGCTGGATTTTTGAAAAAAATCCCCGAGAAATTGATTGAAGTATATCCAGATAAAATTATTAATATTCACCCAGCTCTTTTACCTAAATATGGTGGTAAAGGAATGTATGGTGACCATGTTCATCAAGCGGTTTTGGATGCGAATGAAAATGAATCGGGTATTACTATTCACTTGGTGAATGAGGAATATGATAAAGGAGAGATTTTGGCACAGGTTAAAGTTGATTTAGATGAAAATGAAACGTTAGATAGTTTACGTTCAAAAATTCAACAAATCGAACACCTTCATTTTTCTTCGGTTGTCAGAGACTATATTATGAAAAATTCAACGCGGATTAATGAAAAAACAACTTTTTAAAAATATAAAAGGATTGGTGCTTGCAGGGGAGGATTTTCCTGTTTTGCTAGCGGGTGAAGAGATGAATAAGTTACCCATTCTTACCGATGCCTTTTTAGCCCTTGAAGATGGTGAGGTTGTAGCTTATGGCTCTATGTCGGATTGGGAGGGTATTATTGACTGGAGGGATTTAGAGGTAATTGACGCTGAGGGAAAATTTATTTTACCTGCTTTTTGTGATTCTCATACCCACACTGTTTTTGCAAAAACAAGGGAAGAGGAATTTGTTGATCGCATTAAAGGATTGTCCTATGAGGAGATTGCATTGAAAGGGGGAGGTATTTTGAACTCTGCTCGTAAATTACAGGAGATGGATGAAGACCAACTATTCTTTTTGGCTGTTGATCGATTGGAAAAAATGATATCCAATGGTACAGGTGCGGTTGAAATTAAGTCCGGTTATGGTTTATCTGTTGCTGCAGAACTAAAAATGTTGCGGGTGATTAAGCGGTTGAAAACCCAATTTACTATTCCGATAAAGGCTACTTTGTTAGCCGCCCATGCGTTTCCTATAGAGTTCAAAGAGAATCATCGAGGTTATATTGATTTAATAATAAATGAAATTATTCCGGTTGTTAAAAAGGAAGGTTTAGCGGATTATATAGATGTTTTCTGTGAACGAAATTATTTTTCGGTTGACGAAATGGAAGAGATTTTATTGGCTGGAATCAACGCTGGATTGAAACCAAAAGTACATGTAAATCAATTTTCTTCCATTGGAGGCCTGCAAAAAGCAATTGAATTGAATGCACTAACGGTTGATCATTTAGAAGAATTGACAGAACAAGATGTGTTATCCTTAAAAGCGGGTAATTCACTCCCTGTTTTGTTACCGGGTTGTTCTCATTTTCTGTCGATTCCTTATGCGGATGTTCTAAAGTTAAAACATGAAAACATTCCATTTGCTCTTGCAAGTGATTTTAATCCTGGTTCAACCCCTTGCTATAATTTAAGTGTTATTTGGTCATTAGCGTGTACCAAGATGCGCCTAACTCCTGAGGAAGCATTGTGTGCGCTAACTATAAATGCAGCTGCAGCTATGGAATTAAGCTCTTCACACGGTACAATCTCCATAGGCAAAAAGCCGGGAATAATCTTAACTAGTGAGATACCAAGTTTGTCCTATATTCCTTATTCTTTTGGAGAAAACTTGATTGAACGTGTTTTTATATAAGGATTAATCTTTTTTGAA
>JACCDZ011663635.1_pt1 | contig 47753 bp, 55 predicted proteins | sample 7449551 | NCBI WGS metagenome assembly JACCDZ01 (sample SAMN15323452, study PRJNA562643) | freshwater metagenome | isolation source: river surface water | place: USA:Blue River Watershed | collected 2017-08-18
AAGAATATTCAAAAGAAGAATACGAGAAACTAAAAGCACAAATCATCGAGGATATGAAAAATAATCCGTATATTGATGAAAAGGGAAGAGTGTGGAGTTATGGAGAATTTTTCCCTTTAATGTTTAGCCTATTTGGGTACAACGAATGTAGTGCGATGAAATATCTTCCAAAAACAAAAGAAGAAGTCGTTGCCCTAGGATTACCTTGGTTTGAAGTAGAGAAATCTGAATATCCACCAACGATCAGTGGAGCAGATTTACCACCCCAGATAAAGAATGTTGAGGAGAATATTTTAAGTGAGGTCATCGGATGTGTCGATTGTGGTCGTGCATACAAGATAGGTCCGATGGAGTTTACGTTGTTGCAAAAGATGGCGATTCCTCTTCCACACAACTGCCCTCAGTGTCGGATGAATAGTTTATTTAATCGCCTTAATCCCACTCAGCTCTATACTCGTACCTGCGCAAAGTGTGAAGCACCTATTACAACAGCATTTGCTCCAGATAGATCCGAAATCATTTACTGTGAAAAATGTTATCAGCAAGAATTTTCTTAAAATAAAAAAATCCCCACATGGGGATTTTTTTATTTATATAGCGTCTACATCATCTGAAGAGAATTCATCTTCGAATCCCTCTTCGTCATCTTCATCGATTATCTCACCATCATCATCTAGTAGGGCATCATCTAGATCTAGATCTGCATCTTCACTAAAGGCAGAATCATCGTCTTCGTTTCCAAACCCTATTTTGAATTCTTCTTCATCAATACTCATATTGTATTATCGATAATTTAAATTATTAAACGACTCATTTTTGTAATAGATTATTTGTAACAAAATCTATTTTTCTTTGCAAGGGGTCAAATCTGTGTATAACCCGGTAGTGAGTTTTGATGAAGTGCCAAGCACGCTTTTATAAAAAGCATCATCAAAATCTACTATCCTGGAAATCTCTCGCAGGCCAGACAGGTCAATCCTATGGCTATAGCGTCTAGCTCGTCGTCTGATTTTATGGTTCTCTCTATCCTGATCAATTTAGGTACCATACTCATCACGGCATTCTTGTCTGACTTGCCGTAGCCCGTCACAGCTATCTTGATCTGAGGGGGAGTGTATTCAAATACTTGTAACCCGTACTTCATAGCTGAATATATGATCACCCCACGAGCTTCGGCTACGCCCATGACGGTCTTTTGGTTGTTTGTAAAAAAAAGTTTTTCTATTGCTAATACTTTTGGTTTATATTCTTTTGAAATACTCTCTATTTTTTCTCCTATCAGTAGTATTCTCTCGTAAAAGGGGAGCTTGGCACTCGTCTTGAAGCACTCTGAATACAATAGCGTCTCTTTACCTTTGCCGTCTTTTTCTATGATTGCTATTCCGATTCTCTCGAATCCAGGATCTATGCCAAGTATGATCATAGTATGATTGTATTTGGTCTATGTGTGTTTTGCAAATTTTGCCAAAATAGTTTTTTTGTGTTATCTTGAAGAAAAAACTTTCCACAATTTAAATTTTTAATCCATGCCAGAACAAGTAGCCCAAGAGGCACCAAAGAAGCTTAGCTTCGAAAACGATTTCATTTTGATCAATCGCTACAGGATCCCGTACGTAGACTGTGGATGTATGGCTGATGCCATGAAGCAAGAGGAAAAGAAAGAGGATAAACTCAAAGAAGAACCCAAAATTCTCTCTCTGACAAATCTTTCAGGGATTGATTTGAAGATTAAGCAAACATCAAAAAAATCAGAGCTTAGTGCGGAGGTAAGGAGGATGCCAAATGTAGACATGACTCTTCTCCAGGCTTATCACTCTGTTGAAAAAACAAAGAAATTAATTATCCCAGAGGACCGAATTAATCAGATTATTGAATCACTCAGTAGAAATTGTTTGAATTTAAGAAATGCCATTTATGATTCTCCTAGTCGGACGATTAATTTTTTTGTAAAACAAAAGGTTAAAAAGCTCGACGAAAAGAGAACTATTGTTTACAAAGTTGTTATGACCAAGGGTAAAAAATTCGACATTGTAATTCTTTCTTTGCAGGAACCCGAAATAATCAAAGGGGAAGCAGGGCAATTATTTGCAATTGATTGCTCTCTAAAATATTAGAGCTTTCATCAACGAAATAAAAAACAGCAAACTACCAAGTTTGCTGTTTTTTTATATCTCCTCTGGAAAATCAAACCCCAAGTGTGTGTAACCCTTTTTTGTGACAGTACGGCCACGTGCACCACGCTCTAGTAGTCCGAGCTGTATGAGGTATGGCTCGATGACCTCTTCTATGGTAGCCTCTTCCTCACTAGTTGCAGCAGCGATAGTCTTGAGACCTACTGGACCACCGTTGAATTTTGATATTATGATCTCGAGTACTCTGCGGTCTGATGCAGAGAGTCCTAGCTCGTCGATCTCCAATAGTGCTAGAGCTTTCTTTACTGCATCCTTGTCCATCATAGTCTTGTGGACTTGGGCATAGTCACGACAACGTTTTAAAAAGTAGTTTGCTGTGCGGGGTGTGAATCGTGCACGCTTTGCGATCTCGTCGAGCGCGCCATCATCCAGCGTGACACCTAGAATCTTTGCAGAGCGAGCGAGAATTTTTTTAATCTCTTCGTGATTGTAAAACTCTAATCGAAATACTCCACCAGAGAATCGTGATCGGAGGGGGGATGATAGTAGTGCGATACGAGTAGTAGCAGCGATCAATGTGAATGGTGGTAGCTCGAGCTGGATAGTACGAGCAGATGGCCCCTTGCCTATGATGATATCTAGTACTCCAGACTCCATAGCAGGGTACAGGACCTCCTCTACCATTTTATTTAATCTGTGTATCTCATCGATAAATACTATATCTCCAGGTGCGAGATTTGTCAGGATGGATGCGAGGTCGCCGACCTTTTCTATTGCAGGACCGGAGGTAATCTTGATCTGTCTGCGTGTCTCGTGCGCTACGAGGTGAGCGAGAGTGGTCTTGCCCAGTCCTGGAGGACCGTAGAATAGTATATGCTCTGCTGGGTGAGAGCGCTCTTCGGCTGCCTGGAGGAGAATTTTAAGGTTGGCCTTGATGTTTTCCTGACCAATGTATTCATCCCACACACTTGGACGGAGTGTCTGGTCTAAAAAGCCTTCATCTTTGGTTGTATCTTTGGGACTTGACATTATTTTTTGTTTATGATATACTCTGTGTAGATTCAGTTACAACAGTATTATAGCATCAAAGCAAAGAGGACATAAATCTCTAAGCAATCAGCCCCGTGCTCTATGTGTGCGCGTAGGACATTCTGGTTTATTTTTAATATTACTGGGGTTATCCTTCAACCACTCATTACTTTAGGACTTGTTTTTAAAGGATTGTTTAGAGATTTATGTCTTTTTTAGGAACTCCCTCTCCTTTATAAGGAGAGGGGTGGGGAGAGGTGAATAATTTTAAATTCTCTTGTTGTTGATTTTAGCAAGAGAATTTAAAATATGTTAAAATTTATTTATGAAAATCAATCTTCATATACCTGTAAATTTTCCCTTTGCAGCATTGGTCATCACTATCATCGGGGCAATGTTTACATTTTATATATATAAAGTCGCAGACGGGGCTATCACTCAGGTCGCTTCCAATGGAATAGTCTCTACACCTATGGAATAAAAAAACAATCCTAATAAAATTAGGATTGTTTTTTTATTACTCTGCGTAGAAATCTACTACACTTGCAACTTCTTCAAAAGATGTAGCACCGGTGAGGATCTTTACCACACCATCTTCTTCCATATTTAGATTGCCCTGATTGCTGGCCACTTCTTTAATCTCGCGCTCACTAGGATTGTTTGGGATTATGGCTTCGATTTCAGCATTGTTGTGCACAGCTTCGAATATTCCCATGCGACCCTTGTACCCAGTAAAGTTACATTTTTCGCAACCGACGGGTTCATATGTTTTAAATGGATTTGTCATATCGACTCCGTAATTTGCCAAATCTTTTTTGTGAGCCACTGCTCCGGCTATCACTTTATCGATTATGATTTTTTCACTGTCTGAAATTTGTTTTTCTTTTTTGCATTCTACGCATAGCTTGCGCACTAGACGCTGAGCGATAGATAGAGATAATGCAGATACTAATATCTTTGGATTTACCTCTAGGTCTATCAGGCGGGGGATTACTCCGGCGGCATTGTTCGTATGAAGTGTAGAGAATACAAGGTGACCCGTGAGGGCTGATTCGACGGCGATCTTTGCAGTCTCGCTGTCACGGATTTCTCCGACCATGATCACATCAGGGTCCTGACGGAGGGCTGATCTTAGTCCCTCTAGGAATGTATAGCCTTTTTCTGTGTCTACTTGAGTCTGAGTGATACCTGGTAGGTGATACTCGACTGGATCCTCGATAGTGATAATCTTTATCTCGCTAGAGTATATCTTTTGTAGGAATGAGTATAGTGTAGTAGTCTTTCCAGATCCAGTAGGTCCTGTTAGGAGTATTAGTCCATTTGGTTTTTTGATCTCGCGCATGAATACTTCAAATAGTTTTGGCTCGATACCCATATCCTCGAGCTTTACTCGTATAGATTTTGGATTCAATAGACGCATTACTATGGATTCACCATATGCTCCAGGGATCAGAGATACACGGAGAGATATCTCGTCACCATTTATCACTACACTGAATCTGCCGTCTTGGGCTATGGAGTGAGATGTGATTTTTAATCCAGATAGTAATTTGATTCTAGAATTTATGAACTTGTGGATCTCGATAGGGATGTCGGCTACCTCTTGGAGGATACCGTCTAGTCTGTATCGTAGGCGAACTATATTCTCCTCTGGCTCGATGTGCACGTCAGAAGCATTTACTGCGATAGCTCCGGCCATGATCACCTCGAGCATGTGTGATGTGGTGTGAGTCTTTTCTTTTTCTATCTTTTCAATCTCGGCTTTGATGTCTACTATGTTTTTTATATTACCGGCGATTTTTTCTAGCACGTCACCAGAGATATCGATACTACCTGCTTTTGATTCTGATGCATAGGAGATCTCGGCATACCTATCCCAGGCCTTTTCTAGTGATGCAGTAGAAGCCATATAGAAATGTGGTTCATATCCATGAGAAGTGAAATATTCTGTAGCCATCTGTATGTTGTCTGGCTGTGGAGACTTGATCGCTACGTGCAGATTCTTGCCTAGTATCTTGAAAGGAGCCAATTCTCTCTCTCGAGCTTCGGCTTCGGGGATAGTACGGAGGGCATCGTTCTCGATAGGGAGGTTCGCGAGGTTTACATGGGGCATATTGTACTTTGATTCTGCTAGCATAGCCACTAGATTCTCTTCCTCTTGTTTATGTATATCTGCCAAGTCTTTATTCTCTTTTTCGTCATCAAAAATGATAGTCATAATACGCTTATTATACTTGATTTTTAAAGGTAAAAATAGGGGTAATACCCCTTGACTTTTATATCCAAATATGATACAATATAGAAAAATCAAAAAGCTTTGAAAAAACTTATCATAGTAGTGATGGTACTAGGTGCCTTAGCTACACATGCGCAAAATTACTTGCCTTTGTTACCAGTCTGTAATTACAAGCCTGGAACTCTTGAATATCGTCAGCATTTTTATAACGAGATCAAGAAGGACTCTGCTTATGAGTCACAGCTTCTTCTTTTTGTTAACACTGCATTGAAAAATGCAGGGGAAGACAAAAATCTGAACAATGGTAAACCTCTTGAGTCCAAACATCTTTGGTGGATAACGGGTCAGATCTATTATGGTAATGTACGGTTAGGTAAGTATGAAAGTTTTATTAACACTAGAAAATTAAGAAGTGGTAAAACTGAGTACTACGAAGACTCAATTCAAAAAGATTTTACTGCAGGTACTTTTAAGTATAAAGAATGTAGTTTAACTTTTTTGAAAGGTGATTGCTTTAACTTCATCACACTACCTTTGTCTGACCAAGTTAACCCTGAAGAAGCCCCTCAAGAACCCAAAGTGATCTATAGAGATACTGTGATATACAGGTATAGCTATAAGGAACTTGAAGATCAAAAGGAAGAAAAGAGGAGGGCTGACGCTGCTATTGCCAAACATGCACAAAACATGAGCGGAAGTACAAGTAGCTCTAGCTCGTGGAACCATCAATCATCTGAGAGTATTAATCAAGTAGATTACTCTGAGGGTCCTGGTTTTACTTTAGACGCAGCTGGAATCTTTCGGACTGTTTGCCAAGTTGCCGGTATAGGTAATGGTAGTTATCAGTCAAACGATGTTCAAGGTAGAGCCTTGGTTTCAATAACTCCAAGAAAGGATTTACACGTCTATTCAAATTCTCGCTCTATGAGCGGGGGAGCATCTTCTTCAAATTCTACTTCTTTTAATCTGGGTGGTAATGCTGGAAATCAGAATCAAAACCAGCAGACCCAACAGCAGTCTAATCAAGGTGGGTATGAGGATTACAATCTCAGAATTTCTGGTTATGAGGGTCCTGTGCTGAGATTTAACTTAGCTACAACCTCACAAGAAAGAAGAAGGTAGTTCTTAAAATTATTGCTCGGGAGGGTTTTTTTATAAAAACTCCTCCCTTGCTTTTTTAAGTTTTCAATATATTATCAGGTAACCCTATTGAAGATTTAAAATTGCAAATATATGAAAAAATTATTTATAACAATGTTTATAGTCGGTGCATTCCTATTTGTAGGGGATGCTGTTTCTGCTGTCACAGTGCCAGGTTGTAATATCTATTGTCACAACGCTCCGCAAGTGCCAGTAGTACAACCTACACCTTGCTGTGCTCCACAGCAACCAGTTTATTATCCACCAACAAATCCTTGTTGTGTGCCGGCTCCACAGCCACAGTCTCCATGTTCACAGTATCCGAACTGTGGTCCTACTCCTATACCTGAGCCGGTAGTAGACAACTGTCGTATCTCTAGTTTTACATCAAATCGAAATTATGTGACTTCTGGTGAAGCGGTCACTCTACGATGGACTACTACAGGGGATTGTTATAAAGCCAATCTCTCTGACTATGGATCAGTGAGTACTTATGGTAGTAGGACTATATATCCTACTGTCAGTGATAGCTACACTCTACGTGCATACGGATACAACAATACAGATTCTGAGGATCTGTATATCACAGTTAACGGAGGTAATACAAACATTCTCCCTAGTGTATCTACATACAATCCTTCATATTTGGGCACAGGCTCTGCAGTTTTAAATGGTTATGCTAGTATCTCATCTGGTACTATGAATGCATGGATAGAATTTCCATGTTACTCTACAAATTATGGTAATCGATATAGTGTCTCTAGTACAAATCTTTCTGGTACTGTATACAATCTAAAGCCAAACACTACATACTCATACTGTGCTGCAGGACAGAGTACATATGGTAGTCAGATCGTGAGGGGTAATATCGTATCATTTACCACTATCGCACTATCAAATCCAGTAGATACTGATTCTTCTGTACGTACAAATGCTCCTACTTATGTATCTAGGAATTCCGGTACTATGAACGGTACTATCAGTAATCCAAACAATTATTCTCTCAATGGATATTTTGAATACGGTACAAGTGTAGGTCTGGGGTCTCGTACAAGCTCAAAGACTCTAGGGAATAGCAACACTATAAACTTTAGCGAGACACTAACAGGTCTGTCAGAGGGTACTATATACTACTACCGCGCAGTCTCTGAAGGTTCAAATGGTACACAGAGAGGATTGATAGAAGTTTTCGGTACGACATCACCTACAAAGACAGTGGTGATAAACAAACAGCCAACAGTGCAAAAGAGATACAAGACTATATATGTACCTACTATCGTAGAGGATACTAGTCCTATCATAGATCAGGTTCCAGTAGAGCAACCAGTTCAAAATAATCTCGGTGCCAATGCTTTCTGGAGTGCTATGTGGCTACAGTACGGACCATACTTCTGGTTATTGATAATCATCATAATCTTGCTTATAATTCTATTGGCTCGTACATATCGAAACGATGGGAATACAAAAACAAAGACTACAACAGTAGTAACTCATGACAACAATATTCACTAAAAATGAATTAGGAGACATCGCAAAAAAGATACTTGAAAAAGTATCTTTTTTGGCTTCATCTCGTGCAGATGTAGTCACGCTGTCTGGTGACCTAGGTGCCGGCAAGACTACGCTCTCTCAGTCTGTAGCAAAAGAATTGGGAGTGACAGAAAATGTAATCTCTCCGACTTTTGTAATAATGAAAAGTTATGAGATTAAAAATAAAAATTATAAATGGAAAAATCTGATTCATATAGATGCCTACAGACTAACAGAGAGTGAAGAACTTTTAAAACTCGGTTGGGGAAAAATATTATCAGATCAAAATAATTTGATTCTGATAGAGTGGTCCGAACTAGTGCCAGAGTGCATACCAGATGGGGGAGTGTGCCGAGTAAATTTAAAACATGTAGATGAAGAAAGAAGAGAGATAGAAGTTAAATAGTTTAGATAGATAAAAAAAGAGCGCGACTTGTGGGTCGCGCCTTTTTATTTACTTTCTTAGTCCTTTGAGTTTAATCTCATCGGGATCTAAAATCTTGTGATGCACTTCTAGCTTTGCATCAGCTCCAGTGATGATGTAGAACTTGCCACCCAGGTATTCAATGTACGGATGGTTTTTGCCTATGCCGTACTTGTCCTTGATGCCCCTTGGTACTTTTGGAACTTCATCTTTTTCGGAATCCAGGTCGTAATAATCACCACGCTCGATCCAAGTGAAAGAAACTGTGTCTCTCTCGCTATGCTGAGTTAGGATAATACCGGGACTTACACGGATGGCTTTGCCATAAGTGCGCACCGGTAAAGTAATTAGTTTCCAGTTTCCTTCGATGAGATAATCATCTTTAAAGAAAACTCCCTTAGTTACAACTGGGACACCTATCAATTTGATTTCCTCCGAGTTCAAAAAGGTGGCATCCCTCCTGTCGAGGATTTGACGATCTGTTAACATTCCACGGTAGTGTTTATTAAAGAAGATAATATCCTCAGGGCTAGTTTCTTCATAGCCCATCTTTTGCGGTGTTGCACAAGAGCCCAATACTAGGACTAATAGTGCTGTGAAAAGTTTATTCATTTGTTCTTAATTTTGTGTATATTATATCACTTTATATATATATTGTCAATGTAGAATATGTTGATTTATATGGGTTAAAATCAAAAAAATAATGTTATAATACAAATATATATGACTCGTGAAAACAATAAAAAAACCATAGTTCTCCTAGATACTCACGCTATCATCCACCGGGCATATCATGCATTGCCGGATTTTATGAATTCTCAGGGAGAACCGACTGGTGCGCTGTACGGACTATCGACTATGCTATTTAAGATCATAGGAGATCTAAAGCCTGACTACATCGTGGCGTGCTACGACCTGCCAAAGAAAACTTTTCGTCATGAAGCATACGATGACTACAAAGCCGGCCGTGCAAAGACTGACGATGCTCTCATCGCACAGATCATCCGCTCTCGAGAATTTTATAATGCATTCTCCATCCCTTACTATGAGTGTGAAGGTTTTGAGGCCGACGACCTACTAGGTACTATCGCCGAAGAGATAAAGAGGGAGTGTGATGTGATAATCGCATCAGGAGATATGGATACACTACAGCTAGTGGATGGTGATAATGTGCGTGTGTATACATTGAAAAAGGGAATCAATGACACGATCATATACAACGAGAAGCAAGTCTTTGAAAGGTTTAATTTCAAGCCAGAATTCCTGCCGGACTACAAAGGCCTACGTGGAGATCCGTCGGATAATATAATCGGCATAAAAGGTATCGGTGAAAAAACTGCGACTACTCTCATATCTAAATATGGCACGATAGAGAATATGTACAAGAATCTGGATCGTGATGTAGATGAATTAAAAAAGCAGGGAATCACTGAGAGAATTTTTGGATTGTTAAAAGAGGGCGAGGATGAAGCCCTATTCTCAAAGACACTAGCGACTATTCGTCGCGACGCCCCGATTGATTTTAAAATTCCCGAGAAGACATGGAAAGAATCTGTTGACTCTGAAAAATTAAAAAACTTTTTACGTGATTTAGAATTCAAGAGTCTCAATGCCCGAGTGGACAAGATCGTCGGGGGAGAGGGTCATACTTTCGCTGTCGCAGCAAAGAGTGAAGATGTGGATCCGTACGAATTGGAAAAAGCCAAGATTGCATTTTGGTTATTGAATTCTGAACGGACTGATCCGAGCCTTGAAGATATTTCAAATTACAAAAATTCAAATTCCTTCACTGAAGCATTTGATCAAATCAAAAAAGACCTTGAAAAGGAAGGACTCTTGTATACCTATGAAAATATAGAACTACCCATAATGCCTATTATCAAATCAATGGAAGATAGGGGTATATCTGTAGATAAAAAATATCTCAGTGTTATTTCTGTAGAGTATCACAAAGAATTGGAAATCTTGGAAAAAGATATTTATAAATTAGCGGGTAGAGAATTTAATGTAAATTCTCCAAAGCAATTGGGTGAAATACTTTTTGATGAGATGAAGATTCACGAGGGTAGTGGTGTCCGCATGAAGAAGACTGCCGGTGGGGCACGCTCGACAAAGGAGAGTGAACTGGAAAAATACAAAGACGCTCATCCGATAATAGCCAAAGTTTTGGAGTATCGTGAACTTCAAAAATTGCTCTCTACATATATCGACAGTCTACCAAATATGATAGGGCAGGATGGCCGTATTCATGCAAAGTTCATTCAGGCGGGGACTACGACTGGTAGATTCTCATCGGCTGATCCAAATCTACAGAATATCCCCATCAAGACAGAAAAAGGGAAAAAGATACGATACGCCTTTGTGGCTTCCGAGGGTTATCGCCTCGCATCTTTTGACTACTCTCAGATCGAGCTACGAGTCGCAGCGCTACTATCCCAAGACAAATATTTTATAAATACTTTTAAAGAAGGCCGTGACATTCACACTGCTGTAGCGATGAAGGTTTTCAGTGTGAGTGAAGAGGAAGTCACACATGATATGCGTCGCCGTGCCAAGGTTATAAACTTTGGAATTCTGTATGGTATGGGAGTGACTGCACTACGAGAAAATCTGGGAGGGGAGAGAAAGGATGCTCAGATTTTTTACGACAACTATTTTGCCCAATTCCCGAGTATTGCTGGGTATCTGGAGAGTATAAAAACTTTTGCAAAAACTCATGGATACACGGAGACCCTCTTTGGGCGTAAAAGATATTTCCCTGGGATCAAATCACCATTACCATTTGTACGAGCTATGGCAGAGCGTATGGCTACAAATGCACCTATCCAGGGGACAGCGACAGCTGACATAGTGAAGATTGGAATGAAAAAGGTAGATGATGCCCTCAGAGATTCAGGCCTGGCACCCCATGTACACCTGCTCCTACAGGTGCACGACGAGCTCATATTTGAAATAGAGGAAAAGTATGTGGATAGGGTATTGCCCATAATCAAAGAAGCTATGGAAAATGCCATACCAGCTACGTTCTTGAAAGACATAGAATCAGTGCCCCTCGTAGTATCGTCTGATATAGGTAAAAATTGGGGCGAACTAAAATAATCAAAAGAGTACTTTCTGCTTATTTTTAAATGTCTTGTAAAAAAGACCCCCTGTGGTAGGATATTGGTATATGACACCAGAAGAGAAAAATGAAAAATTAAAGAATGATCCAGGCTCTGTCCACTTTACTCTCATATATTCCTATATGACATATTTTGTGCCGGTCATATTGGGTATGATATTGGATTATATTTTGCCTAATTATTCTTTTAATAATAGCACCCTACATGCTGTAGGTTTTTGGATTATCATAGTGTCTTCTCTCTTGATATATTGGGCGCAGTCTACGACAGGTAAATCTAAAAAGAAAATGTTTGAAAAAGGAGAGCAGAGGGAATTTGCTCGTGGGCCATATAAGTACAATCGCAATCCTACATATGTAGGTCTAGTAGCTATGACTTTTGGCTTGGGTCTAGTCATGGGGTCTATCTTTGTGACTGCTCTGGTTGTGGTATCTGCACTATTTAGTAAATTTGTATTTTTGCCAAGAGAAGAAAAAATACTAGAATTAAAGTACGGACAGATTTATCGTGACTACAAGAAAAAAGTAAAAAACTGGCTATGATCCCGTTAGAAGCCATACATGTTATTCTAGCTACGGATTTTATTTTAAGATATTAATTATATTCGATTTTATTAGTTAAGTTATGTACGATACTCTAAAGAGTATCTGCTTCTAACGGGATGATATACCTGTACACAGGCAATGACCAAAAAAATAAAATAGTTTCTATAAAAAAGAATTTCAAAAAATACGAAATTGTTTTTTTGTTAGGGGAGGGGGCCAGGAAGGAATCTGTCCTCGACTACGTACAGAGCAATAATCTATTTGGTGAGCCAAAAGCTATTGTCGTTGAAAATTTTCTAAAAGAAAATGCTCTTTCGGTTGATGAGCTAGAAATGATGAAAAAATCTGAAACACCATTTTTATTAATGGAGGACAAGATGCTCGCAGCAGAAGAAAAGAAATATAAAAAGTATGTCGAGTCTGTAGAAAAATTTGAAGCCAAGGAAGTAAAGTCTGTCCCAGCCTATAATGTATTTTCTATAACAGATGCATTTGCCAGTCGTGACAAGATCGGCGCTTGGTCTCTGTATATACAGGCGATTGAAAATGATGCTGCCCCCGAGGCAATCTCTGGAGTAATTTTTTGGAAGATAAAAACTTTGTTGATGAATGGATCAAAGAATTTTTCAAATGATAAATTAAAAAATATGTCATCTGAGCTCGTAGATATATATCACAAGTCTCACACAGGGGAGATAGATATGAAGATAGGGTTGGAACAATTTATTTTGAAATCTTTGTCTTAAATATGGAATAAAAATAGTTCTTGAAAAAAGTCTTGCACAGGAGATTAGAAAATAAATGAGTTTACGAATATTATTTTCTTGATCGACGAGCAGAGCAAATTCTCACCAGAGAATTATGTGTGCTTTTTGAAAGAAGCTATTTTATGTAATATTAATTTCCATCAGACAAAGAAAAAAGGCCTAGGAGTTAAACTTTATCATTTGATAAAAACTAACTCCTGGGCCTTTAGCCTATTAGCACTAAAAGAACATTGTAAACTAATTTAATAATAGTTTGATTAAAGAACGTGAGAAACATAAATAACAAATTTTTCCTGTTTAGGGTGTTTATTGTGCACTCTATATTTTCTGCCTCTATCTTGCAGAATTAAAACATTTGATTCTATTATAGCCTGAGATATTTTTTTAAGCAATGCGTAAAAATAAAAAAGTCCCACTCTGGGGACTTTTTTGCTGTGCCCTCGGTAGGAATCGAACCTACGACCATCTCCTTAAAAGGGAGCTGCTCTACCGACTGAGCTACGAGGGCATATTACAAATTAAGGTTTATTTGTGATACACTAAAAAATATCATATTTTATGGAAAAAATCAATGCCACAAAAGAATGCATATTAATCCTGCCGGATATAAGGTCAGCTCTTAATGTAGGAGCTCTTTTTCGTACTGCTGATGGGGTGGGAATTTCTAGGATTTATATCACTGGGGTGACTCCGTGTCCCACAGATAAGTTTGGTCGCATTCAAAAAGATATCGCAAAATCAGCACTAGGTGCCGAGACTTGGATTCCATGGGAATACAAAAAAGAAATCGTTCCTCTTTTGAAAAAATTAATAAAAGATGGATTTACTATTTGTGCGATAGAGCAAGATAAAAATTCTACGAATTTTAAAAAAGTAAAAAAAGTTAATAAGATGGTTTTTGTTGTAGGGGAGGAGACAGTAGGGCTACCAGAGAAAATAAAAAATCTCGCCGATGTTATCGTCGAGATTCCTATGCACGGGAAAAAAGAATCATTAAATGTCTCTGTCGCTTGTGGAGTTGTATTGTTCCAGGTACTCGGCTAACTACGGTGTCACATCTAATCTTTCTATTGGATTTTTCATAAATAAATCTTCCTGGGTTTCTGGCCTGTTTGTTCCTCCTGTAAAAATCCATAAAAGAAAAAGTATCAAGACCACAATAAATAGTAATCCTAAATCTGACGAACCTTTATTTTTTAAATTTTTATTTTTCATATAGTTTTTGGTGAACCGGGCAGAAGTGCGCATTGCGGGCCCCGACCGATTTTCTTATTATAACACCATCGCATTTTTTCTTGCCACATTTTTGTTTTATTCTGCGATAGACGTTGTGATGGTTTTGGAATTCTCCTCTCTTTCCGTCGATGTCTCTGTAGTCACTCATAGAGTCTCCACCAAAGTCTATGCCTTTTAGCAGTACATCCTGCATGTCGCGATACAGCTCTCGTAATTTTTTATCTGGGATATCTTCTGGTTTTGTCTCTGGGTGAATTCCGGACATCCATAACATCTCGTCTGAATATATATTTCCGATACCGGCTATGGTGTACGGGTCCATCAATACTGTTTTGATTTTCTGATTTTTCTTTTTTGTAATGCACTCTTTTAATTTTTCAAAACTAAAATCTTTATCCAATGGCTCTGGTCCCGTACCTGCCAGGTGGATGCTGTCATGTATGTCGACAGTAGGGAGTAGGGTGACTTTGCCAAATTTCCTCGAATCACAGAATACAAAGTGCTTGCCATTTGAGAGTTCAAAGACCACATGTATGAATCTATTGTATGGGTCATGAAGCTCTGCTCTCTCATCTTTGTCTGGGGCCCACTTATTTTCTTTTTTGTTATAGGCATACTTACCATAGATGATGTGTCCGGTCATCTTCATGTGTATCAATATGGTGTTGCCGTTTTCTAGATGGATCAAAATATTCTTTGCACGGCGTTCTACTTTTTTGACTTTTGTACCTACGACCTGCTTCTTGAATTTTTTATAGAAAACAGCATCCTTTATAGTGTTTAGGAATTGCTTGTAGCTCTGGTTCTCTTTGGCTAGATCTGTCCACACATCGGTAATAGTGATCCCTGGTAGGACCCTCTGCAATCCATTTACAGTTGTAGTGACTTCTGGTAGTTCTGGCATACGAGGCGATTATAGCATAGCACCTATGAATTAACATTATGTGTCTGTGGGGGTATAATATGAATATGGAAACAACACAAGAAAAACAAATATCATATCATTATCACGGGGATCGTATTCGAATATTATTTGTATTGACTGGTCTTATGATGGTATCTACCTTGCCAGTTTTTAATGAACTGGTAAGTGTGCCTATAACAGTATCTATTATATCTATCGTAGCACTGGCTGTATTAGGTGGATTTTTGAACCCAGCACAAAAGTGGATCATATATGTGGATACAATTGTTGCGGTGCTCGCTTTTATAGCTTTTGAGTACTATGCAGTTTATACCTATATGAATTTATCTCTCGATGTCCCTCTGCACTTTTATTTCTATTGGATAAATCAAATAATGGCAGTTTTCTTTTTCTTGGCTATTTATCTTTCTGTGAAAACTGTCAGAGGTAGAATATTGGCAAAATAAATAAAAAACCTTACAGGTCCGACCTGTAAGGTTTTTTATTTTCCACTGAGGATCTTGAGTGCTTCTTTTATTTTGCCATTCATATCTGTGATAGAAGAGGGGATTTGTTTTAATGCATCCCGAGCTTCATTCTGGCTGTATCCTAGGGACTTGAGGGCCTCAATCATGTCACTCTCTTCACGTAATCCTCCAGACGTACCATCGACACCTGCATGAGCCTTGAGTTTGTCTCGCAATTCGATCACGATTTTCTCCGCTGTTTTTCGTCCGATACCAGATACCTTTGTTAGGTATCCTGTATCTCCTGTAGCTATAGCTCTCTGTAGGGAGTCGATAGATGCTATGGATAGTATACCTAGTGCGCCCTTTGGTCCGATACCAGAAACATCGAGTAGTAGCTCAAAGAAATTCATCTCATTTATACTTTCAAATCCATATAGATCAAGTGCTGTCTCTCGGACGGCTGTATAAATCCAGAATTTCTTTTCTGAGCCAGTATCGCAAGATGCTATGTTTGTAGTAGATAAGAATACTTTATAACCTACACCGTTTACATCGATGATAGTGTATTTGTCTGTCGTGTATAGAATTGTACCGGTAAGATGTGCGATCATAATTATTGTGCGTTTTTAAAATTCTCTTCAATTACAGACCAGTTCAAATTAGCAAAGAATGCATCAATATACTTTTTCTTTTCACTCGTTGCGTAGTCATATACATATGCATGTTCCCACATATCCAATGCTAGTATCATCTCGCAGCCATTTAGCTGACCTAGGTGTTGCTCGTCTACCCATGATGCGATCAGTCTCTTGTCTTTTTTGTCGTACCATAGCACTGCCCAGCCAACACCACGAGTCAATGCCATATTCTTGAATCCCATCAGGAATATTTCAAGTGACATACATTCTTTTGTGATTTGCTTTGCTAGGTCACTCTCTGGGTTCAATGCTCTTGCTCCGCCAGATAGGGAGCTAAAATATACTTCATGATTTCTCATCCCATTGTACTCAAAAGAGAAACGTCTAAAGAGTTCAGCTATTAGATATCCGTTATCCTCTCCATCTCGGAAAAATCCCTGGCTTAGGCTACTGATTTTTTCGATAACACTATTTGTATTGGTCACATAGCCTTTATACAGTTTTAGATGCTCCTCTATATTTTTTGCTCCGATTCCTACGAGCTCTCCTATATTAAAAGTTTTTTCAGTAAATTTTTCCATCGATTTAAATATTACATGTTAATATATAGAGTATACCATGGGGCTCAATAGGAAACATTTTTATATCTCAATACTTTCGATAATCCTTATTTTATCTGGTTTTTATGCTCGTTATACCAATGGTGAAAATAGTTCTTACCTTAAAATAGTATTTTTGGATGTAGGGCAGGGGGACTCTATTTATATCGAAGCTCCAAACGGTAGGCAAGTGCTAGTAGACGGTGGTCCGGATGCTCGGATATTACCGGTCCTCTCTGATGTGATGCCTGTATTTGATAAATCTATAGATATGCTCATAGCTACGCACGCAGATGCGGATCATATAGGAGGCCTAAATAGTGTGATCGATAATTATACGGTCTCGACAATTTTAGAAAATGGATACAAGGGTGAGACCAAAATCTATAAAACTTTACAGGAAAAAATAATAGATAAGGGCATAAAAAAGGATATTGCTAAAAAGGGTATGCATATCGTCATAGATGAAAAAGAAAATATTTATATAGATATACTTTTCCCCGATAGGGATGTGTCCAAGATGAAGACTAACGATGGCTCTGTTGTCGGCCGTCTTGTTTATGGTGATCATTCTGTTATGCTCACAGGGGATGCTACTTTGTACACTGAGAATATAATTCTGCAAAATGAGAATAAGACAGATTTGAAATCTAGTATTTTAAAATTGGGGCATCATGGTTCAAATACATCATCGGGATCCGCATGGTTATCTGCGATATCTCCATCGTATGCGATTATCTCTGCGGGACTCAATAATAAATATGGACACCCACATCCCGATGTTATGGACAGATTGAATAATTTAAATATTCCTCATATATCTACATTTAAAGAGGGTACTATTGAATTTAATACTGATGGAGTAAATCTCTGGCAGAAATAAAAAAATACCGGTTTTAACCGGTATTTTTTTATTTGATGATTCCAGCTTTTTTAAGAACTTGGAAGGCACCACGCTTATTGATAGTTTTGATTGCCTGAGTAGAAATTGTTAGGTTAAAGAATTTCTTGAGCTCAGGAACATAAATACGCTTCTTTTGAAGATTAGGGTATTTTCGGACCTTACCTGTTGGGTTGAATTTTGTAGCACGAACAATGTTCGAGTATCCACCCGCCATAATTGAGCCCTTTTTTGTTATTTCGCATACTTTTGCCATATGTGGAGTTATGTTATCATATAAGTAGTCGGAATGCAACCGATACTCCAATATGCAATTTACTTCATCTATAGACGGACTGTTTTATGTGATAGTCCTTATAATGTCTGTTATCATCCATGAATTTTCTCATGGTTATGCTGCGTACCTGCTGGGGGACCATACGGCACGATTGTCTGGTCGCCTGACCCTCAATCCTCTTAAACATTTGGATCCTTTTGGTTCTGTCATATTGCCATTGTTGCTAATATTTTCGAATGCCGGATTTGTAATAGGCTGGGCGAGGCCTGTACCATACAATCCTGATAACCTCAGAAAGGGTAGATGGAGCAATATTATCGTCGCGGGAGCAGGAGTCCTGGCCAATATCTTTGTGGCTATAGTTTTTGGACTTTTTATACGATTTGCTTATGTTTTTGGGTTACCTGTTTATAACCCAATGGATATATTGCCATTTTACAAAATCAGCATGATTATCGTGATGATAAATATTGTGCTGGCATTTTTCAATATGATACCTATACCACCACTTGATGGTTCAAAAATTCTATTTTCATTCTTGCCTGCACGATTGCGCTACGTAGAGACATTCCTAGAGCAGTGGGGGATATTTATCTTATTATTCTTTATATTGTTTATCTGGGGCAGTATAGCTCCATACATCTTTGTATTGTTTAATTTGATAACTGGAATTTAAAGCTTATATTTACTTTTTAAATTTTCTGTGCTAATATCCATGTATTCACATTTCCCGTGTCTCGGTGGATTTGAATCTGTTTTAAATTAAAATTTATCAATAATAATCAAAAGTTATGCCAATTACACAATCAGCAAAAAAAGCTCTACGTGGATCACTTCGCAAGAAGGCAGTAAACGATCGCAGTAAGAAATTAATGAAAGAATCAATCAAAAAGATTGAAAAGCTAGTAAAAGAAAAGAACAAGCCCGAGGCAAAGAAAAATCTCCCATCTGTTTACAGTGTTATCGACAAGGCTACAAAGAAAGGTGTTATCAAAAAGAACACTGCATCTCGCAAGAAGTCACGTCTCTCAAGAATCACAAAATAATAAAACCCCCGCAATGCGGGGGTTTTATTTTACCTCTATACGGTATATACTTTGTTTATGAATAATCACTTGGTGTTTTTTTACGGGGATGAATGTGAGCATTGCAAGATCATGGAGCCTGTCGTAGAAAAAATTGAAAAAGATTTAGGTGTGTCTTTTGATAAAAAAGAAATCGATCACGACGATGCCAATTATGAATATATGAAGACCCTAGACAAGGAGTCGTGTGGGGGAGTGCCATTCTTTGTAAACACTAAGACAGGCAAGACTGTCTGCGGAGAGGTGTCTTATGAAGAGCTTAAGGATTGGGCTGAAGGAAAATAGGCGTTGGCAGGTAATCTCGCCTACGGTGCGTGATTGGTGGTTTGTATACAAAAAACACCCATATGGGTGTTTTTTGTATGTGTGATTCCGGCAGGAATCGAACCTGCATCACAACTTCCGCAAAGTTGTGTCCTATCCATTGAACGACGGAACCAATATGCGTACTTTAGCTTAAAATTACTTATTTGGCAAGTTAGAACCCTAGCATGTCCATAACTTTTAGAGAGAATGATTCCTCCATCTCTTTCCTCTCTACCACCTTGGACAATTCTTTTTCAAAGGTATCTTTCATGTATGGGTCGATGATGATGGTTAATAGTGGCATGAATTTTCCATCTGTCTGTATGAGTAGCTTTGTAGATTCTTTGTCTTTTTGAAAATCAAAAAACTTTAATTCTTTTAATTTATAGACCTTGTCTCCAGCTTTCAATCCATCGTCTGATAGCTCGTAGGGGACATCCTTGGGTGTGTGTATAGATAGCAAAAAGAACATACCTCCAGATAGTAGTATAAGGATAGCAAACATGTAGTTGCCAAAATATATAGCAGCTATTGCCCCTAATACCGAGATTAATCCAATAGTCCAGAACCAGTCCATGGACCTCTCTTTTTGTATGTACTCAGGTGAAGTCCAAGATATTGTCTCTATTTTTTGATCTGCCATATTTTAATTATATCAGTGTAAAAAATAAAAATCCATTACAAAATTGTAGTGGATTTTTAAAGGCTGCTATTTCATCGCCATTAGTAGGTCTGCTCGGGCTTTGTCTGTAGCACTTTTGAAGTCAGACTCTGCTTTTTTGAATGCTGTATCTCTCGTTGATTTCAATGCTTTCATCTCTGTTGTTTTTGCAAAAGTCTTTTTGCTGTTTGTCAGTGCCACCCTCGCATCCTTTATAGCTTTGTTGAATTCTGTGCTTACCGTCTTGCTTGCTACTTTGTTTGCGCAGTCTGTGTTTGCCTTTTCTGTGGCCTTTATTACTGTATTCTTGAATGTCACTATTGCGGTATCGATATCTGTACTCTTTGTATTCATTAATACCACTACTGCATCTCTATAAGTTTTTGTAGCTGTGTCTACTGCTGTTCTTCTGGTTACTACTGCCTCCGTCATTGATTTTTTATAGACTTCAACTGCCAATTTTTGTGTATCTGTTTTTGCTTTTGTGTTTGCCTTGTCAAAATTCTTTATCCTCTTGTCGTCGGCGAGTATCCTGCCTTCTGCCTTTTTTGCATCTACTGACGATTCTTTCTCTGCTAACTTTGACTCATTTTTTATTTCGTTTGCTTTTTTCTTTGCCTCAGCTTCGTTTATTTGATTTTGTAATTTAGTGCTAATCTCGTTGAATTTTGCACAGAATTTACCAGAGGCTGGGATGGCTACGGTCGTGGATGTTGTCCCCTCGGCAAAAGAAGAAATAGGGAATAGGATATTTATTATTAGTGCCCCTGTTAGTATGTGTTTTGTTGATTTTTTCATAATGTAATTTATTAATAATAATTTTATATCTATATTTTATAATATCATCATTTTTAGTTTATTCAACTAAAATACCCGTGTTATAATATAAATATGAAATATCTTAATTATTTGTTTGCATTATTAATCAGTTTTATTCCTGTGCTTGCTTCTGCTCATGTAAAATGGTTTGTTGATGGTAATCAAATTACATCAAGTGAATCTTTTTTGTATTCTTTGGATAGTAGGGAGGTGATTGTCTGGTCTATTGTGTCTGTCGCAGTTGTTTTATTTTTTGCTATTTTAGATAAAAAAATCAGAAAACCAAAATCGCTTGAAAATTTTGGCCTAAGAAATGAAAAAATTATAAATCGTATTTCGCAGGTGATACTAGGTCTATTTCTGGTGTCTGTGAGTTTTTTGTGGAATATAATAATAGTCCCCGAATTTCATGTTGATGATTCTCTTGCTATCGGGCTACAGTATGTGCAGATATTGGTCGGGTTGATGTATGTATTTAATGTGTATCCAAAGATTGCATCCTACTCTCTACTCGCTCTTTGTTTTGTTGTATTTTTCAAATTTGGATTTGTCTCATTTTTGGAGAATGCAATACTCGTCAGTCTCGCATTGTATTTTTTGATCATAAACCTAAGACGGAATTTTATGACAGATCACGCGGTGGAGATAGTTCGCATTGGTACAGGTATATCACTAGTTACTCTGGCTTTTACAGAAAAACTATTGTACCCAGAGCTTAGTATGTCATTCCTGGATGTTCATAGTTGGAATTTCATGCAAGCATTTTTCCCTTGGTTTACAAATAATTTATTTGTATTGAGTACTGGTTTTGCGGAAATGATTTTCGGAATTCTATTTATCATGGGGTATATGACCAGGACTACTACTATACTAATTGCTATATTCTTTGCCTGTTCTGTGACTGCCATGTTTATGCAATTTGGTGCGTGGGAAGTAGAGGATCTCGTAGTCTACTCTGCGGCTATATTATTTATCTTCTTTGGGCACGGAAGAACAAAGTTTTTCCACTTTGTTTTGCCTGAAAGATTGTTCTTGCAAAAAAGTTTATTTAGTAAGTAGCAATAAAAAAACAAGCCGTAACGGCTTGTTTTTTTATTAAGCAAAAGGATTCAATTTTGTGTCTGTGTCGTATATGTCTACTCCTTCATTCTTTTTTAAGAAATTTACCACTTTGTATGTCACTGGAGTGAAGAGTATCTCGATGAGTGTCTTGAATACGTAGTTTGAGATTATCAATGTGACTATGAGCGCAGAGGGTAGTACTCCGGCAAAAGCTACGAGTATGAATAGTGTGCTATCTACGAATTCTCCCACTATTGTTGATCCTATTGTTCGAGCCCAGAGGTGTTTGCCTTTTGTCATCACTTTCATCTTGGCCATTATTATAGAGTTTGAGAAACTTCCACATAAATATGCTACTAGGCTAGCTAGCACTATACGAGGAGTAGATCCTAGGATCATTTCGTATGCAGCTTGATTATCCCATCCTGGCGCTGCAGGCAATTTACCTACGACGATAAATACGATAGACATGACAAATGCAGAAAAGAATCCTAGCCAGATAACTTTTCTAGAATTTTTGTATCCGTATACTTCAGTTAAGATATCTCCGAAGATATAACTAAGAGGGAAGAGTAGGGTCCCTCCATCAAAAGTAAAATATCCAAAATCTACTATTTTTGTTGAAGCAATGTTTGATATGAGTAATACTGCTACAAAGAATACACTGATTGTAATTAAATATTTATAGTTTTTTTCCATAAATTTAAGATTAGCATTTATATGATAAATGGAAAAGGTTTTTGGGGAGGGGGACTCGGCAGTAGCCTTTTCGAATCTAATACGAGAGAGGGGGACCGCGAGTACGCTTTTCGCCGACTACATCGGCAGGTACTTTTCTGATTTTGTAAACAAAATACAGAAAAGTCTTTCGAATCCCCCACGAGAGTGACGCAGGTCACTCTCTCGCCACGCAAAAAGAAAAACCCTTTCGGGTTTTCTTTTTTTTGCGGAGGCGGGGGGATTCGAACTCCCGGACCGCGTAAACGGTCTCTTGTTTTCAAGACAAGTGCCTTCAACCACTCAGCCACACCTCCTCGTTTTACTCGTCGGTGTGGCTTCGTGTCCTCCCGGACCCTTCCCTCTGACCCACTCGCTTTCGCTCGTAATGGTCAGTCCTGAATTAGAATTATTCAGGATCGGATGAAATGTAAAGAAGTTTACATTTCATAGCCACACCTCCTCGCTTTATTTTTTACTATTTAAAAGTAAAAGCTCTAACTATTGCATTCTTTATATCTTCTGGTTTTTTGTGTGCTACATAAAAAACATAAAAGATATCAAGGATTGATAGGGTATTTAGGACTATTAGAGCTATGAACCATTTTTTCTGTCCATTTCTCGCTGCAGTCCAAACTGAGTATCCCTTCCAAAACAATAACCAAGCTAGCATTAACACAATAACTATTATTTTTATTATACTTATTGCCATAGGGATTATCATAGCAAAAAAAGTATTTTATCGCAACGCATGAGTTTTATGCTATCCTATATATATGAAATATCTAGGAATTGATTATGGAGCAAAGCGGGTGGGGGTGGCTATCTCTGACGATGGTGGGACTATGGCTTTTCCTCATACTATCATCGCCAATAATATGGATTTGATAAGTGGGATAAAGAATATTGTAGAAAAAGAAAATGTGACTGCTGTAGTCGTGGGTGAGTCCCATGATCTATCTGGCAAGCCAAACAAGATAATGGGTAGCATCGAGACTTTTGTAAAGAATATAGAGATAGAGTGTGATCTTCCTGTGTATCTTCAAAAAGAATTCATGACTACAGTAGAGGCTCGGGGTAGGGGTGGCAAAGAGGTGAACAACGCCCGCAAGACAGCAAAAGAAAAACAAAATCCTGCCGATGCCTCTGCCGCCGCTCTTATACTGCAGAGATATCTCGAAAAGAAAAATTTAAATAAATAAAAATGGAAAATCGAAATTGCCAAAACTGTAAACAAAATTTCGTCATTGAGGCTGATGATTTTTCTTTCTACGAAAAACTGGGGGTACCAGCTCCGACCTTTTGTCCGAAGTGTCGCCTTGTTCGGCGGATGACATGGCGCAATGAGCGCAGTTTATATTCAAGACCCTGTGATTTATGTAAAAAGAATACTATTGGTGCGTATTCGCCGGAATCACCATTTGCTGTTTATTGTAGAGATTGTTGGTGGGGTGATAATTGGGATGCGACTTCTTTTGGTTTGGATTATGATTTTTCCCGACCCTTTTTTGATCAATTCAAAGATTTATTAAAAAATATCCCCAGAATTTCAATGACGGGGTCGCAGAATATTGATTCTGATTACGCGAACTATTCTCTTTCAAATAAAAATGCATATTTATGTTTTGCTTCTCATTATAATGAAGATGGGGCATATCTTCAGTACTCAAATAAGACAAAGAATGCTTATGATTGTTTGCAGGTAAATAATTCAGAATTTGTTGTTGATTGTAATTATTGTACCCATTTATATCGTTGCGCTCATCTTACTTATGCTGAGTCTTGCTCAGATACAATTCTCGGTTATGATTTACGGGGTTGCAACTATTGTTTTGGTTGTGTTGGGTTAAGACAAAAATCATACTGTATTTTTAATGAGCAATATTCTAAAGATGAATATCATAATATTGTGCAAGAATTTACAGAAAGTAAAGAAAAATTTGACCGAGCACTTCAGAGTTTTGAAACCTTATTAGAAAATTTTCCTCACCCTTTTGCTTATCAGAGAAAATGTGTGGACTGTACAGGTAACGATATAGAAGAAGGGAAGTCTTCTCGGGAATGTTTTTCTGTTAGAAATGTTGAAAACTCGAGTTATCTATTTGTGAATTGTGTAAACATAAAAGATTCAATGGATGCTAATAATATTGCCTCTGACCCTGTGGAGTTGTGTTACGAGTCCCAAGGTGTGACGAATTCAAATAATATAAAATTCGTAGATGCTTCATGGGGGAATAGTTATGTTGAATATGTAAATTTGTGTTTTTCTTCAGAGAATCTTTTCGGATGTGTTGGACTTAGAAGTAAAAAATATTTTATTTTAAATAAAGAATATTCTAAGCAGGACTATTTTGAAATTATTAAAAAAATAAAATCCCAAATGAGTGAAATTAAATACACCGATTCCCGCGGTCTTTCATATGGGTATGGTGAATTTTTTCCAGCAGAGCTTTCTCCTTTTTCTTATAATGAGACTATTGCTATGACTTATTATCCTCTAACAGAAGAAGAATCTAATATAAAAGGTTACAAGTGGCATACAGATAAAGCTAGAGAATATAAGGTTACCCTGGATAATAAAAATTTACCGATAAACCCAGAACAATATCATCTTAATTTAAGTCAAGAAATAATAAGTTGTAATCATGTAAGTGTTTGTTCGGACAGATGTACGAATGCCTTTAAATTGCTCTCTGGCGAAATAGAGGTTTATAAAAGTTTAAGAATACAATTGCCTGCATTGTGTCCAAATTGTAGGAATATGGGGCGCATAAAGAAGCGCGGGAATTTTGTTTTAAGTCATCGTTCTTGCATGTGCGAATTATCAAGTCATGATCATGATGGCAAGTGCGATGTAGAATTTGAGACTAGCTACGCCCCAGACAGGAAAGAATTGGTTTACTGTGAGAAGTGTTATCAACAGGAGGTTATTTAATATAAATTATGGAAAATCGAAATTGCCAAAACTGTAAACAAAATTTCGTCATTGAGGCTGATGATTTTTCTTTCTACGAAAAACTGGGGGTACCAGCTCCGACTTGGTGTCCAGATTGCAGATTCATGCGCCGATTGTCTTCAAAGAACGAGCGATTTATGTACAAGAGGGAATGTGGGAAATGCTCCAAATCTATAATATCCATGTACGCACCAGAATCTCCAATGCCAGTGTGGTGTACAAAATGCCACATAAGCGATGAATGGGATTGTCTTGAATATGGTCAAGATTATGATTTCAACCGCTCATTTTTTGAACAATTCAAAGAGCTTCGTGACCGGGTGCCTCATAGGGCCCTAGATCAGAATAAGAGAAACGGAACAGGTTGCGAATATGCAAATTTTTGTTATACGAGTAAAGATATTTATTTATCATTCAATGTGCATCATTCTGAAAATATAAAATATTCAAATTATGTTTTTAAACACAATAAAAACTGTCTTGACTCCATGATTATTAAAAAGAATGAATGGTGTTATGAGTTAGTATCTTCTGGCTCAAATTACAATTCATCTTTTTTGATTGAGAGTGAACAGTGTATTGATTCTACTTTTCTATATGATTGTGTGAATTGTACAAATTGTTGCATGTCATCAAATTTACGAAATAAAAGCTTTGTCTTTGCCAATCAGCAGTTAACAAAACAAGAATATGAAAAAGCAGTAGGGGAGCTGAACCTAGGTTCTTATTCAGGGCAAGTAAATGCGCAAAATATTTTTACTGAATTAGTCTCTGGGTCTATTCATAAGTTTTCTCACCTAAAAAATACGGTGGATACTGTGGGAGATTTTGTGGAGAATTCTAAAAATGCATACCATTGTTTTGGTCTTGTTAATGCCGAAAATGTTAAAAACATTTTTTTCGGTGTAAATGTTATGAAGGATTCTCAGGATGCTATATTTGCTGGTTTAGTTGAGGGGTGTTATGAATTTACAAATGGTGGTGGGGGAGCTAGTCATGTAGCTTTTGCTTTTAGTTGTGGTGGGGGAAGTAACAATGTATTTTATTCCGATAACTGCAAGGGGTGCTCGGATTGTTTTGGGTGTGTGAGTCTAAATAAAAAACAATATTGTATTTTCAACAAGCAGTTTACAAAAGAGGACTATTTTAGAAAAATAGAAGAGATAAAAAAACATATGGATGATATGCCATACATAGATAAGATCGGCAGGGTGTATAAATTTGGTGAATATTTCCCAACCGAAATTTCTCCATTTGCATACAATGAGACTGCAGCCTTTACTGAGTGCCCACTTTCAAAAGATGAAGTTTTAAGTTCTGGTTATAGATGGAAAGAAATGGAGAAAAAATCTCACTCAACTACTGTAACCATCGATCAAATACCTGATGACATAAAAGAAGTAAATGATGATATTTGCGGTGAAATTATAGCTTGTCCAAATGATGGCAATGTGGATATGCAGTGCACTTCTGCATATAGAATACTTCCCGACGATCTAGCCTTTTATCGTAAGATGAATTTACCGATTCCACGATATTGCCCAAACTGTCGTTACCATTCTCGCTTGGAATTGAAGAATCCTTTTCGTTTTTATAAGCGTGCTTGTATGTGTGATTTGCAAAATCACAGTCATGTTGGTCTGTGTGAAGTTGAGTTCGAGACAATGAATCCATCCGATAAGCCTTTTAAAGTTTATTGTGAAAAATGTTATCAGCAAGAGGTTATTTAATTTATGGAACCAAACAAAACCCCACAATACGACGCAGTGATGGATCAAATTCTTTTGAATCTAGTTCCTCATGTACGACAGTGTACATGGGCAGGCAAGCATGAACACTGTGAAAATGAATTTAATATTACAGATGAAGATATTGAATTCTTGAAATTACTCCGAGTCCCTCCGCCAAATTATTGCCCGACATGTCGCCGAATCCGCAGGTTGGCTTTTATGGGGAGTAATCGATTCTTCAAGCGTTCTTGTGGTGCGCCTAATCATACTGAGATGATGATCTCGATTCTGCCACAAGAATGTCCTTTTCCTGTTTATGATTATCTGTATTTTATTTCTGATGAATTTGATCCGTTCATGTTTTCTGCTTCTTTTCAGGATGAAGTGTCTCCAATGCAGACACTTCTCTCACTACGAAGAATATTCCCAATGCCGTCTTTCTTGAATCGCGACTCATTGAGTGTTAATAGTGAATACACAAACGGGGGAAGAAATTTAAAAAATGGATACTATGCCTTTGGTTGTTTTGATTCAGAAGATGTACGATATTCAAATCTGATTTTAAAGAGTAAAGATATTGGTGATTCTCGAGCTATTCGCCATTCACAATTTGTTTACAATAGTTTGGCCTCGGATTATCTATATAAATCATCTTATATTTATTTTTCAACACATATCGTCGAGAGTATGTTTTTATTTGATTGCAGGAATTGTGATTATTGTTTTGGTTGCGTAAATCTCCGTAATAAAAAATATTGTGTATTTAATGAACAGCTAACAAAAGATGAATATGAAATGTTCATTAAAAATTTGTACCCCCTTTCAAGGGACACATTGAGAGAGTATGAAAAAAAGTTTTGGGATTTAATACGAATACTCCCCATGAATGCCTCACACAATATAGGGTCAAAGAATGTATCTGGTGTAGGCATTGTGAATTGTGAAGACGTGTATGATTCGGTGGATTCTGATAAAAGTCAGCATACTCGTTATGCCGACGGGGCCATGTCTCACAAAGATTCTATGGATATTCTTTTTTCTGGTGGTCATTCTCATAATTTATACAATACGACTAATGTCGGCTCGCAATCTTCAAATGTAAAATTTTCTGTTTCCTCAAAATTTTGTACTGATTCCGAGTTTGTGTTTAACTCAAAGAATCTTTCAAATTGTTTTATGTGTTTTGGTTTACAGAATAAATCATATTGTATTTTAAATACACAATATGAACCTGAAGAATATTTCAAAATTGTCGATAAGATAAAAACCAAGATGATTAACGATGGGGAATATGGTGATGGATTAGGTTTTGCTTTTTCAGCTCAGCCGTATAATTTTTCAAGTGCAGGTAGTACATACCCGCTCTCCGATGAACAGATAAAAGATTTGGGTGGTTATAGTCTGAATGACCCAGAGACAAATGCTGAGAATATGGTTATTTTAGAAAAAGAAGAAATACCTAAAACAATAGAGGATGTTACTGATGATATTTTAAACAAAGCGATTCGTTGTGAAGTTACAGGGCGGCCATTTAGAATAGTTGCTCCAGAATTGGAATTTTATCGGACTATGAACATACCTCTTCCGACAGTACACCCAACTCCTAGAATGAGAGTTTTTGCGGATTTAAAACCTACTTCAAAAAAATACAAAACAACGTGTAGAAAATGTAAAAATGTAATAGATTCAATGTTAAACCCAAAGCAGGACTTTGTTCTCTATTGTGAAAAGTGTTACCAACAGGAGGTTATCTAATTTTTATGATATAAATAAATATATGGAAAAATTTTCATCAATTGATCGTGTGGTCGGAAAAATTTCAGAAAAAGAAAAAGAACAAATTCTTAGATATAGCGGAGAATCATTTAGCGATCAAGTTTTTGACCATTTAAAGAGAGTCGAAAGAAAAAAAACATCAAATGAGTTGCAGATTATTGATATGGTTAATAATCTTACAAATGAAATTAGGCAAAAATATGGCGTAGAAAATTTTGACGTACCGCCGGATAATATTCATATTGTTTCTGATGAAAAATGGTCAGACAAAAAAGGTACAGCTTATTTTAATTCAGGCATGCAAGGTGTTGTTATGCGTGAGAATTTTTCTAATATGGGTTTTACTAATAAAGTCATACATGAGATGTTACACTTTAAATCATATAGTGCACTCCAGGTTACTAAAAAAGAAAATCCTGAGTTAGTAGATTATCGTCTCGGTTTGACTGCTAATACTAGAGATGGAGAAAAAATTTATTTTATGAGTCTTAATGAAGCAGTCACCGAAGAGATGACGAAAAGAACTGTGTTAAAAATTTTAGACAATAAGCTTTTTATTGATGAAGCAAATCAGACAAAAGAAGTAATAGCTAAATATCCAAAGGCTGTTAGAGAGTCTGGAGAGCCACTTTTTGATGAAGATACTATTTATGCAGAAGCCGAGGGTCGTAAATTGTGGAAGGAGTCAATTGGTCGTTTGTTTGGTAAACCAGTTGATTCAAGAATAAAAATACATACAGAGGCATTTACTTATAAACAGGAAAGAAAGATTCTGTATACATTAGTTGATAAAATTTTTAAAAAGAATGTTTGTAAGTTTCAGGATAAAGAAGAAGTGTTTGAAGTATTTTTTAAGGGAATGATAACAGGGAATATTTTACCACTGGGGAGGATAGTAGATGAAACGTTTGGTTCTGGTACTCTGCGCCAGATTGGGGAATTAGACTATGACATAGAAGCACAAAAAAAATTTGTAGAATCTCTTTAATAATAATTAGGAAGCATCACGTCAATAAGCCTCACGCGATGTGATTCCGCAAAATCAACATGGAATACATAACATACGATGAATTTAAAAAAATGGATATAAGATTCGGCACGATTAGGGAAGTCGAGCCTGTTCCTGATACGGACAAACTATTACGCTGCCAGATTGATTTCGGGGAGACAGTAGAAGTAGGGGAAGGTGAAGAAAAAACTACAGAGCCAAAACTACGCCAGATTGTATCTGGTATCCGAGAATTTTATCCTGAATACGAGAAGCTAATCGGTAAACAAATATTATATATCGTAAACTTGGAGCCTAGAAAGATTAAAGGATTCGAGAGTCAGGGGATGCTCATGGCTGTGGATGGTAAAGATGGAGCACCAGTGTTTATAACACCTGAAGTCGAAGTAGATAATGGTTCCAAGATAAGATAATTTTATGCTAGATCCTATAAATCTAATACAGACAGTGGGCTTAATCGGAATAGTGGTTATCGTATTCTTGGAATCCGGTGTTTTCTTTGGGTTCTTTTTCCCGGGAGACTCTCTACTATTCACTGCAGGACTCATCGCATCTCAAGGATTTTTGGATATTAGATTGCTTTTAATACTTTGTGCTATCGCAGCGATACTAGGGGATAGTGTGGGGTACTGGTCAGGAAAGAGTATGGGCAGATCTTTATTTGAAAAAGAAGCGGGTTTTTTCTTTAAGAAAAAGAGATTGCATCAAGCTGAGCATTTTTATGAAAAGCATGGCAAGTACACGATAATACTAGCAAGGTTCATCCCTGTGATCCGTACATTTGCCCCTATAGTTGCTGGAGTTGCTAGGATGGATTACAAGACATTCATCTCTTACAATATTTTTGGGGGAATCCTTTGGTCTGCCTCATTGCTCTCGCTCGGGTATTTCTTTGGGAATTTAATTCCTAATCCAGACACATATATAATCCCTGTAGTTGTAGGTATCGTATTCTTGTCTTTGATCCCAGTACTGGCAACTCTAATTAGAAATTATTTATCCAAGAATAAATAACTTTTATATTGATAGTATCTATCGTATAATATAAATACGATGAAGCAATTATACAGCAAGCATTTTCCTACACCTAAACTACTCGGTATGTTTTCGTATTCTATGGACATATCTGATCACTCTATCAAATACGGTGAATTAAAGATGTCTCCTTCTGGATTGAGGCTAGGGAAGTATGGCAGGGAAAAAATTGATAGCGGTATAATAAAGTCAGGTAGGATAGAAGACCCAGAAGAATTAATCTCTATCCTGAGTAGATTAAAAGAAAAAGAAAATATGGAATTTGTCCGGGTGGCCCTACCCGAGGAGCAGATATATCTTTTTACTTTATCTATTGTAAAAATAGAAGAGGGGGATCTGAGGGATACAATTTTATTGCAACTCGAAGACCATATTCCTCTTTCTGCAAAATCCACTCTTTTTGATTACGAGATTTTATCAGAGACTGAAACACATGTGACGCTAGAGGTGGTCGCTATTTCTTCTGAGGTTGTCGAGGACTACCTTTTTGTTTTTGAGCGCGCAGGATTAGTGCCTATATCTTTTGAGCTTGAGGCTCAATCTATCGCTGAAGCTGTCGTACCACTAGATGAAATAGGGACTACTATGATAATAGATTTTGGGGAGACTCGCACAGGTATCTCTATAGCTGTAAATAGAAAAATAGTTTTCACTTCTACTTTTGATATAGGTGGAGATACTTTTACTGAAATGATATCCAAGCATTATCATATTTCTATCGAAGAGGCTGAGAAGAAAAAATATGCCTTTGGAGAGCTTGGTCTTGAGAGTGGTGAAGATATTTTCCCCGCAGTTTTAAATGTGGTGGCAGTTTTACGTGATGAGCTAAATAAGCATTTTGTTTATTGGGCTACTCACAAGTCTGAAAGTGGGAAGAGTAGAAATCCAATATCCAAGATTATTCTTTGTGGAGGGGGCTCAAATATTCCAGGATTGGCGTCATATCTATCTGTGAGCTTCAAGACTCGTGTCGAATATGCAAATGCATGGACCAATATATCAAATATGGATGAATCTGTGCCATATATGTCAGCAAAAGAATCATTGTCTTATGTAACAGTTCTAGGTCTCGCCCTGGGAGATTATATTTATGATTAATTTATTACCTAAAAAAAATAAAGACAAATTAAGGCAAGAATATATATTCCGACTTTTGATTGTTTCTTTTTTTATGATATCAATCCTCTCTGCTGTGGCTTCACTGTTTATCGCCCCATCATATAAGTATTCAGTACTAAGAGAGTCTATATCTCAGTCTAATCTTGAAATTTTTAATGCACAAAATCCGCAAATTGATATTGATAAATTAAATAATGAAATTTTAAAAACCAATGAAAAATTATCTTTCATAATTTCAAAGAAAAATGATAGGTATATATCTGAAGATGTACTAGAAAAAATGCTGTCTCTTAGGACCCGGGGTATAGTGTTTAGTCAGGTATCTTATAGCGCCTTAGATCCTAAAAAGATAACAGTGCAGGTAGTTGGCACTGCTGTGGATAGGGCTGCACTGCGAACCTTCAAGGATGCCTTATCTGCTGATCCAGCTTTTTTGTCTGTAGATTTACCTATCTCTAATTTTATAAAACCACAGGATATAGATTTTAATATGATATTGGTGTTGAAATAATATGAAAAAATCAAAAACAAATATTTTGCTCATAGTTTCTTCTATCCTGATGATTATCTCAGTAGGTTTTTTTGTGTTCCTATTTACTGTTATTGTGAATAAAAATATTCATACAAGTGCGATGCAGGCGACTTTGGATGAAAAGATTATGCAAAAACAGCAAGGATCTATTTTGTCTAAAAATATAAAAGAAGCTGTTGATGATAATAAGATTGTGGATTCTTATTTTATTAATCCAGATTCCATTGATGACTTTGTTTCTGGTCTCGAAAAAGATTCAAATAGTCTGGGCAATAAAACAACTGTGTCTTCTGTGGAATTTTCAAATGTAGATAAGAGGATTATAAATGTAGGATTGTCTGTGGAGGGTAGCTTCGTGTCTGTATTCAAATCAATAAGAATGATTGAAAGCATACCTTATATCGTAAATATAAAATCTTTAAATATAAGTGCCAATATAGTTAATAGGGATGGAACTCCCGCTCAGGCTCTGAAAAAGGGAGAAGTCTGGCAACCATGGTCCGCAGATATATTATTTGAAGTATATACTTTTTAATATGAATAAATTTAATCTAAAATATTTTTTCAGTAAACAACACAAAAAATCTGTGTGCATGAATCCACACAAGCATTGGGTTCTTATGCTCTATTCTTTTTTTGGAATACTCCTTATCTTGGTCATATCAAGCTTTTACCTTTTGTATGAAATAAAAAATGATAATTTTTTAAATAAAAGTTTGGAGTTTTCTTCAAAAAATACTTTGATTTCTAGGAATGAAAAATTGTTGAATAATGTAAAGAGCTATTTTGATATAAAAGCTAAAAAAATGGAATCTTTGCAAAATGATGGACTCTCTTTAGAAGATCCTCGATTCAATAAATAAAACACCTCCCCACAGGGGAGGTGTTTTATTTATATTGTGCCCTCGGCAGGAATCGAACCTGCAATAACGGCTTAGAAGTCCGCAGTTATATCCATTTAACTACAAGGGCATATATTTACTACATTTAACACCAAAACCTTGACTACAGTATGTACGGTTTATATCACATACACTACAAGGGCGTATATTTACTACATTTAACACCAAAACTTTGACTACAGTATGTACGGTTTATATCTTATACACTACAAGGATATTTACTTAAAATACCTTAAAATTAACTTTCTCGCAAGGAGGACTTGAAAAAAGTCTTGAAATAGGTTATTGTTTATCTATTAAATTGTTTTCAAGTTTTTATGCGCGATTAGCTCAGTTGGTAGAGCAACCCGTTTACACCGGGAAGGTCGGGGGTTCAAGTCCCTCATCGCGCACCGTGAAAGTAACTATTCTATATGAAGATAATGATTTGGTTGTGGTAGATAAGCCCTCAGGTATTTCTGTGCACAACGATGGGAAAAATAAAGATGAGACACTGGCTGATTGGTTTATAAATCAATACCCAGGATCAAAAGATGTAGGGGAGCCATTGATGGTAGACGCAAAAGGTGGGGAGAGACGTGCGATCATGCGCCCAGGCATCGTACACCGTCTCGACCGCGAAACTTCAGGAGTGATCATCTTGGCCAAGAATCAGGAATCTTTTTTGTTTCTAAAAGATCAATTCAAGAATCATACTATTGAGAAAGTTTACCGAGCTTTTGTTTATGGTTATGTAGCAGATCCCAATGCCTCACTCTTGAATGGCAAGATGGGTGTAATCAATGCCCCGATAGGGAGATCTCCCGGAGACGTGCGTATGTGGACTGCAGGGCGTGGTGCCCGGGATCCTATACGTGAAGCCAAGACTGGGTATGTAGTCCTGTCTAGATTTACAGATACGCAAGATGAGATGGAGATCAAAGACAACAGTCATCAATTCTCTTATCTGGAGCTTTACCCAAAAACTGGCCGCACCCACCAGCTCCGTGTACATCTACGATATATAAACCACCCGATTATCTCAGATCCAATATACCGAGGTAAGAAAGAAAAATCTCTAGGTTTTGACAGACTGGCCCTACATGCAAAATCTATTAAATTCATGCTCCTCTCAGGGCAAGAAATAGAAGTCGAGGCTCCATTACCTACGGATTTCGTAAAAGTTATCAATAATCATCAATTAAAATAGAAAATCTTGCTTAAAACATTTTCTTATGCTATATTAACGCCTATGGAAAAAACCACAATGAAATTAACTCCAGTAGATATCGAAGCTCGCAAAAAGCTTGATTTCAAGGCAGGTGATACTGTTAAGGTCTGGTCAAAAATTTTAGAAAAAGGAAAAGTTCGTCTTCAGGCTTTTGAGGGTCTAGTTTTGGCTCGCAAGCATGGCGCTGAGATTGGTGCTACATTTACAGTACGTAAAGTTGCTTCAACTGTCGGAGTAGAAAGAATCTTTCCTCTATATTCTCCAAATATCGACAAGATTGAGATTATCAAACGCTCAAAGACACGCCGAAGTAAGCTATACTTCATCCGCACAAAGGCTGTTAAAGAAGTTAAGAAACGTCTAAAGAGTATCACTCTTTCAAAAGAGGAATCAACAAACACAGAAGCAGAATCTGCTGAATAAAAAAATAAAACCACCCATTGGGTGGTTTTATTTTTTTATTGAAAAAAAGACCTAAATCTGTTATGCTCACTCTTGTAAGTGTTTGCCCGGGTGTTGAAATTGGTAGACAAGCACCCTTGAGGTGGGTGTGTCGTAAGATGTGCTGGTTCGAGTCCAGTCCCGGGCACAATGATATTTTTTTCTATAATTATTTATCTTTTCACAGCTATTGTCATAGTCTTGTTTATCTTGGCGTGCATGTGGGCTATGTCCTTTATAAAGACAGACACACCATTTATCCGTACACCTAGGAGTGTGTTGCCTTATGTGTTGAAGGCTCTGGAATTAAAAGATGATTCAGTCGTCTACGATCTGGGTTCTGGTGATGCACGGTTGTTGTATTTCCTCAAAAAGAATAAACCACAAGCGAGATTTGTCGGATTGGAAAAATTTAGTTTCCCGTATGTTCTCTCTGTCGCTAGAAAATATATAAATAAAATAAATGGTATCGACGGCGTAAAAATAATTAAAAAAGATTTTTATGATTACAACTTTAGTGATGCCACTCATCTAGTTATGTATCTTTATCCAAATGTGATGGATGATATTTTAAAAAAGTTTGATGAAGAGATAAAAGAGGGGACTATCCTCGTGTCTGTGGCTTTTAAGTTTACAAACAAGCAACCTGTCGCCGAGATTGATATGGAAAGAGAGGGTGATTATACAAATGCTCGAAAATTATATATCTATAGATTTTAATTTGTAGATGTTTGTGTGATATAATTTACCTATATGATTACTCTTGATCTTGTAGAGTTTATTGAGAAAGAAGAAAAGAATGGTACACCTCGTGAGAAAATAAAATCCGAGCTACTTTCTGCTGGGTGGCTAGCAGAAGATATCGAAGAAGGTTTTCAGAAGGTTGCTCCGGCTTTTGTGGTGCCCAAGACCGTAGAACCTGTTGCTCCTAAAATACAGACTACTTTTACTCCGGCCCTAAGCGCATCCCCAGCTGAACCAAAGGTGGATATCGTTGTCCCGGCAGAAATAAAAAATCCAGAACCAGAAAAAATATCTGAGGTAAAACCAGTAGAACCAACACAACCAGTGCAACCAACCCCTTCAGCGCAAACAGTAGCTCCAATTGTTAAAAATATCGAACCTCAAATTTCAGTAGCTCCTATTGTGGAGCCCGTTCCTGTTTCTGCGCCTGCTCCCGAACTCGTATCAACACCAGAAGTAAAAATAGATTCTAATATTGAGCCAGAAACTCCAAAGATAGATCCATATAGGGAAGTGGTAAAAGAAGAAAAGCCCATCGAGAACAGCTTCTCTGCTTCTGTGCCACCATCTAATCTTCCAAAAGTTTGGACCCCTTCAAATATCCCCATAATCTCTACAGAGAACACAGAAGTTATTCCTAGATTGATTCCCAAAAAAGTAGAGACCGTAATCCCTCCAAAATCTGTACTACCACCAGTGCGTACACCAGAGAGAAAAGCAGAACTTGCAAAAGTTTACCAAAAGCCACCAGTCGCCCCTGTGGAGAACAATATAGTGCCCCCTATGACGAGTGCCCCTGTGTCTGCTCCTGTGGGGTCTGTGTCATCTCCAGCGCCTATTTCAAATATGCCTACTAGCCCAGCTCCAGTATCCATGCCAGCAAGCCCTGTAGTAGAGATAAATCCTACGCCCGCTGTTTCTGTGCCACCAGTTGTAAATATCGCTCCTGCCACACCGGCTCCGTCTGGCAAGCCACCTTATATGGTTTTTGCAAAACAAGAATTATCAAAACCTGCACCTGGCCCAGCTTCTTCTCCGGTGTCATCACCGGCATCATATTCTCCGAACAGTGCAGTCACTTCATCTTTCACTCGAGATTCAAAGAACTTTGTTTTTGAAGAAAAGAAGCCCGGGGTTCCAAGATTCATCGTAGGAGTTTTTATTTTTGTTGCGATTGCTTGTATTTTTGGTGGGGTGGCTTTTGCTTACATGACTGGGCTGATAGATATTCCTTTTTTGCCAAAGATTAATCAGACAGCTGTAACTGCAAAATATATCGACCCAATAATAAATGAACAAAATTCAAATCAGCAAAATAATACGAACTTGGAAGTAGGTAATGTTACTAATTCTTTTGTGTTTGATGAGTCTGGTCAGGCTGAAGGGTCTGGTAGTGCAGATGTTCTTGTTCCTCCTGGTCCCGCTGTAGACATCGAAGCCTTAAAGACAAAAGACAAAAAAGTAGAAGAAAATATTTCTAATATTGAGCTTCAAATATATAAAAAGTATGCATTGAATAAAAACCTGTATGGCACCAAGTCAAACCTCAAAGGCAGTTGTGTCGACCCAGAAAAAGATTCTCTTTTCTATACTGACCCTAATGATATGAATACAAACACTATCTCGTTTTTCTTGGGTAAAATATTTGATAATACGGATGGAGAGGGTTCTTGCTACTCTACAACTAAAGCTTGGGCTATGTCATTTCCATTGGCATCAGAGACTGGTAGCTATGTCTGCGTAGATAGTACAAATAAAAAGATCACTACAAAAATCGCCTTATCTGGAACTGTATGCAAATAAACCTAGAATTGATTATCTCTATAATATTCGTCATACTCGGGATCTCGGGCTTCCTCGTAGCTTTCTATATTTATAGAAAAAAGAGTGAAAAGAAAAAATTGATTTGCCCAGCTAGGACAGATTGTGAGCTTGTCACGAATAGTGATTATTCTGTGGTTGGACCTTTCCGCGTGGAAGTTCTAGGTTTGGTATATTATATATTTATCACATCAGCCTATCTGTTTGTAAATTTTTATCTTGTGTGGACACCTTTTATAAATGAGCTATTTATTGTGATATCTGGCATGTCTGTGCTATTCTCTGTCTATCTTTTGTTTATTCAAAGCTTTCTGATTAAACAGTGGTGTGTGTGGTGTATATCATCTGCATTGATATCTATCCTTATGTTTTTATTAGCTTTTTATCGTCTATATATCTAATATGCTTTATACAAGAAAAGGGGACAACGGCACAACGAAAACTTTTGGTTGCGACCAGAGAATCTCCAAGAGTTCAAATATAGCAGAGGCCCTAGGTACACTCGATGAGATTAATTCTTTTCTAGGTGTATGCAAAGTAAAGAGTTCCGGTGCTGGATTTAAAGTTCCTACAGGTGAACTTTTTGAAAAAGTTGTACACGATGTACAGCAGAATCTTTTTATTGTGCAGGCAGAGCTCGCAGGTAGTGATATGACGATAAGTGAAGATAAAGTAAAGGCAGTTGAAAACTATGTAGATACAATAGAAAAAGAATTGCCACCAATAAAATCTTTTTTTATTTCTGGGGGTACAGAATTGGCGGCATTTTTTGATGTCGCTCGTACTATTTCACGCAGAGCAGAGAGGAGAGTGATAGGTGTGGCGGATGAGGGGAATGTAAAAGTGGGGGATTATACAAAAGCGTATCTAAACCGACTTTCTTCACTACTTTATGCACTAGCTAGACTTTCTAACCACTTTTCTGGTATAAATGAGGAACCTCCTACTTATAAGTAGGATTGTATATATGGGGATTATGGTGTAACGGTTAACACTGAGGTTTGTGGAACCTTCGATCTGGGTTCGATTCCCAGTAGTCCCCCAATAGAAAAAACGTCTTTCGAGACGTTTTTTCTATTGGGGGACTAAGCAAGCAAACTGCTTTGCTTGCGTCTGGGTGAGCTCGGGATGGGACCCGAGCGCAAGGCTCATTGAGAGATTTTTTGTAAAAAATATCCAATGAGTGGACAGTTCCTGTAAGGAATCGAAAGACTTTTCTGTGTTTTGTTTACAAAACCAGAAAAGTACCTGCCGATGTAATCGGCGATAAGCGTACTCGCGGTCCCAGTCTATTTTTATATTTGCTATACTATGTATATGAGTATATATTTTATAACTGGTACGAGTGGTTCTGGTAAAACAACATTGATGAACTCACTCAAAGGAAAATTATCTACGGGTTCATTTAAGGTTTATGATTTTGATGAAAATGGTGTCCCTAAAAATGCAGATAAAAAATGGAGAGAAGATACTACTGATAAATGGATACAAATCTCAAACGAGAACGAATTGAATAAAATTTCTACTGTTATTTGTGGTGTTAGTGTTCCTTCTGAAATTTTGAATTCACCAAGTTTGAATAAAGATACAGATTTAGTTTTTGGTATTCTTCATGCGGATGATGAAGTGATCAAAAGTAGGTTAAAAGAAAGAGGATGGAATGATCAATTGATTCAAGATAATTTAAACTGGGCGCACCATTTAGAAAAAGAGGTACTAGCTCAGCCTAAACATTATGTTTTTGAAAGTTCTTCTTCTTTGAGCGCCGAGGAGCTGGCAGATGGTTTTGTAAAATTTATAAATACTCTAGAAGAATTAAAAATAAGTAACGAAATAAAAATAAAATAAAATGTCCACAGTAAAAACAAAAATTGATCAGGATTTAGTTCTTTCTTTTTTGAAAGAAAATTTCGACTCTGAAATAAAAGAGCTAGAATTCCTAAAAGGAGGGGAGTCCTCACAGGCTTTTGCTTTTAACTCAAAGGGTATGGACCTAGTAGCTCGGGTGAATAAGGGAGCGCGTAGTTTTTATAAAGATGAATATGCTTCAAAGTATTTTACAAAGAGCACCTTGCCAATCCCCGAAATAATAGAAACTGTAAAATTTGATGATATTCACTTTCTTTGTATTTCAAAGAAAGCTCTTGGTGCGACTATCAATCTGCTGAATGAAGATGAATATCAAAAAATCTTACCCGAACTACTCGAGATATTGGGGGAAATAAGTTCTACTGATATTGGCGATTCAAATGGCTTTGGAAAATGGAATAATGACGGGGTGGGGGAATTCGAAACTTGGAAAGAATTTGTACTATCTGTGGGGTCACATTTAGATAAAGATAAATTATTTGAAAATTCAATTCTAGAGAAAGATGTTTGGGTTAAGATATATTCTAAAATAGAAGAACTTGCTGAAATGTGTCCAGAGGAGAGATATTTAGTCCACGCAGATTACGGTGGCAATAATGTGGTCTCTGATAAGGAGAATATCACAGGAATTCTTGATTGGGGTGAATCTATGTATGGAGACTTTATTTACGACGTAGCATGGCTATCGTTTTGGTCAGTTAGAAATGACCCAAACAAAAACGCAGAGCAAGCCTATCGAGATATGAATTTAGAAAATTTTGAAGAGCGACTGCTGTGCTACAAACTTCGAATAGGATTAGGTTCGCTCGCATTCTATGCCTACTCCGAACAAAAAGATAAATATGATTCAATAAAAGAAAGAACTCTAAATCTGTTATAATCAGTTAATGATCCAAGACGAGGCATTGCAAATACTAAAGACCGGGGCCAATGTTTTCCTGACGGGGGAGCCTGGTGCCGGCAAGACACATACGATAAATGAGTATGTGTCTTATCTGCGCTCACGTGGCGTAGAGGTAGCTATCACTGCATCCACAGGTATTGCAGCTACACATATTGGCGGGATGACTATCCACTCGTGGAGCGGTATCGGTATTCGTAAATCTCTGACTAAATACGATCTAGATAAAATATCGACTAGTGAATATGTCACACGTCGTGTGAGTAAAGCAAAAGTCCTGGTGATAGACGAGGTATCTATGCTCGGGCCCAATACTATCGATATGGTAGATGCAGTATGTAGGGAAGTGCGACGTAGCACCGAGGCTTTTGGTGGACTGCAGGTTATATTTGTCGGAGATTTTTTCCAATTACCACCGATCACAAAGAGAGATATTTTAAATACAAAAGTCCCAGAGGATGACTACAATCAGGACGCACTTTTTGAAGCGAAGCCATTGGGTATATTTGCATATGAATCTGAGTCTTGGGCTAGAGCTCAGCCTATCACTTGCTACTTATCCGAGCAGTATCGCCAGGATGATGATACATTTTTATCTATACTATCTTCTATCCGGTCCAATACTTTTGATGAAGATATGTTCGAGCACCTCGAAGCTCGTAGGGTGGAGGTAGGAAAGACATCTGCAAAAATGCTAAAGCTTTTTTCTCGCAATGTGGATGTGGACAGCGTGAACAATGCGATGCTGGAGAAAATAAAAGAAGAAAAAGAATTCTATCGTATGGTGGGTACAGGACGCGATATTATCATCGAGACACTGAAGAAGGGATGTCTGTCTCCAGACACTCTAGTGCTAAAGCTCGGTGCCGAGGTGATGTGCACAAAGAACAATCAAAAGGAGGGCTATGTGAATGGCACACTAGGTACTATCGTCGGCTTTGCATCAGGTACTCGCTATCCTATAGTGGAATCTCGTAATGGAAAAAAGTTTACAGTTGAGCCTGCAGAGTGGGCCCTAGAGGAGAATGGCAAAGTTCGAGCAAGTATATCCCAGATACCGCTACGCCTGGCGTGGGCTATCACTGTGCACAAGAGTCAGGGCATGAGTCTGGATGAGGCTGTGATGGACCTTTCTGATGTATTTGAATATGGTCAGGGGTATGTGGCACTCTCTCGTGTACGCAGGCTCTCCGGCCTGCACCTCCTCGGCTGGAATAGGCGAGCATTTGAAGTACATCCACAGATATTCTCCCAAGATCAGATATTCAAAGAGCAATCAAGTTCTGCAGAAATAGAATTTTCAAAATTACCCAAAATTGAATTACATAAAATGCACGACAACTTTATCCTTGCATCCGGCGGAGTGGTGAATCCGAGCCAGGACTTTCAGAAAAAAGTAAAAGATAAAAAAGGATCAAAAGTCGACACAAAAGAATTAACCCTTGATATGTGGAATGAAGGGAATAATATAGTAGAGATTGCAAAGCTCCGTAAATTAAAAGAAAGTACAATTTTTACTCATATAGAAGAATTAGTAGAAGATGAAAAGATTCCAATAGGGGAGCTATCTAGAATCCTAGATAAAAAGACAGAAAAAGCTCTGCCTGCTATACACAAAGCATTCCACAAGCTAGACACCCGCTCACTGTCCGCAGTATTTGAGTATTTTGATGGCAAGTATTCATATGACACACTACGACTGGCTCGTTTGCTGTTATCTAAATAGGTGCCCTAAAGGACTACATTTTTAACAAACTGATTACATTTTAAAAAAATGGGCGTATAATACTTGCATGAATAAAAAAACTATTGGGTTAGTTGCATTGGCGGTGTTTATTACGGGTTCTGTTTTCATATTATTGTCTAAGGATAATAGTGTAAAGAATGATTCTACTGTTGGGAATTATTCAAATACAATAGATTCTGCTTCTCCGAAGACAAATGTGGTTCCAACAAAGACGACCAACACTGTCACTCCAAGTAAAGCCGTAAATTCTGCTCCTACTGGATTTACTCTGTCTGATGTGGAAAATCATAATTCAAGTGCAAATTGCTGGACTGCTGTATATGGCAATGTTTACGATGTGACTTCATTCATTGATCAACATCCAGGTGGTGCGCGTAGAATCATTGCAATTTGTGGTAAGGATGGAACAGGTGATTTTGATGATCAGCACGGGGGAGAGCGTAGGGCAAATGCAGAATTGGCAAATTATAAGATTGGGACTCTATTAAAATAATTATATGCAAATTACAAATTTTTTAAACAAGATAGAAGCAACTTTCATATTGAGATTAACCATGGCATTTGTTTTCTTCTATTTTGGTTTTGCTCAGTTGACTGATGCATCTAGTTGGACATCTTATTTGCCATCTTTTGTAGATATGCTACCAATACCAGCAATCAAATTTGTTTTATTGAATGGTTGGTTTGAAATCATAGCGGCTACATTGCTCATCCTAGGTGCTTATACAAGATTGATTTCATTCTTACTCGCAATTCATCTTTTTGGTATTGCATTCTCTATAGGTATGAATGGGGTAGGGGTCCGAGATATTGGTCTCGCAGGTGCGACCCTAGCGCTCGTATTTTCTGGTGCTGGTAAAATGTCTGTAGATGATTTTATGAGTAAAGAGGTGAGTACTATCTAGCTTGTGTTTTGGTCCCAAAAAGCAATACCTCATATAGGGTATTGCTTTTTTTATTGGTATATAGTAAAGTACTCGTACTGGTCTTTACGACCTATTTTTAAATATATGCCTACAATGAATCAATTGGTTCGCAAGAGCCGCACAAAAGTTGTTAAGAAATCAAAAGCCGTTGCTCTAGCACGCGGTTTTAATGCGCTTAAAAACAAGCCAGTTTATTACCCAGCACCATTCAAGCGTGGTGTTTGTACAAAAGTTACAACAACTACTCCTAAAAAGCCTAACTCAGCTCTCCGAAAGATTGCTCGTGTACGTCTTACAAATGGTATGGAAGTTACAGCTTATATCCCAGGTGAAGGTCACAACCTACAAGAACACTCTGTAGTTATGCTACGTGGTGGTCGTGTAAAAGACTTGATCGGAGTACGTTACCACATAGTTCGTGGACGTCTCGATGCTACTGGAGTTGAGAAACGTCGAAAAGCAAGAAGTAAGTATGGTAACAAGCGTCCAAAGGCTGGAGCTAAGAAATAAAATTTATGCGAAGAAAAGTAAAAAATCGAAATATTGTTGAACCAGATATCGTTTATAACTCCCAAAAGCTTGGAAAGTTCATAAACAATGTTATGTGGGACGGAAAGAAGGAGACTTCAAGAAAGATTGTATACGGTGCCTTTGATATCATCAAAGAAAAGACTGGTAATCCAAATCCTCTAGAAGTTTTCGACACTGCAATCAAAAATGCAGGTCCTCTAGTTGAGGTTCGCTCACGTCGTATCGGTGGTGCAAACTACCAGGTTCCTCGTGAAGTACGCCCAGACCGCCGCACATCACTAGCTATGAGATGGATAATCACAGCAGCTCGTGGAAAGAAAGGTGCAGCAATGGCAGAAAAGCTAGCTGAAGAAATCATTCTTGCTTCAAAGAACGAAGGTATTGCTATCAAGAAGCGTGATGATACTCACAAGATGGCAGAATCAAACAAAGCGTTCGCTCACTTTGCTTGGTAATCAAAATAGACTCAATACAAAACTCCCCGAAAGGGGAGTTTTGTTATTTTGACAAACATTGATATATATGTTATTTTTAGTAAAATTCTATTTATTTAAAAACAAAAAAGAAGGAGAAAAAAAGAATGAAAAAGTCGCTTATTTTATTGAGTCTTATGGGGCTCTTGCTGAGTTTTACTGTTGTAAAGCTTCAAAACACCTTACCTGATCGGATTGTTGAGTATGGTCATATACTCGGTTATCAAAAAAATTTTGAAGAGAAAGATTACGGTATTGATTTACCCAAAACTTTCTATGATCCTAAGATTGCAAAGATTTTATCTGATAGTTTTTTGGTTAACAATCCTGTTCTCTTGCTTAAGATTCAGGCGTTTGCCTTGAAGTCAGAGCAAGAAAGCTACACATCTAATAAATGGAATGTAAGTGTAGCGTACGGTATGATGCCATTTTGTGGAGGTACCTGGGAACATGCAACCTTAAGTTTTTTTCAAAATGAAGCAAAGAAGTATGTTGTATCCAAACTTATTAGAGATAGGGTGTCTCAGGTAAAATTGTACAACTGGGCAAAGCCGACCATTATCGCCGCTTGGGTTTCCAAGAAAGATAATTTTCAAGCTGTTGATATGTTTGCCGTTTGGAAAGCAAATCAGTATCTTGTTCAATATGATTATCGTTCTGAATCATTGCGTGAAAAAGTTATCGTACCTATTAAGTATCGTTATGGGCAAAACAATGAATTTGAAAGTGAGTTACGTCTAACGTATACTTGCTTGGATTGGAAAAATAACGAAGACGATGATGCAAAATTGTACGCTTTTTGGCATCGCAGGATTAAAGAACATCAAAAAACAGGAAGTGGATTTTCATTGGCAGATGCTAAGTATTGGAATCAAATTGCATTTAACGACATGTTTAAAAATGCAACTACTCCAGCAAAAGCATTATTTGATTCGTGGAAAAAAATGTGGCTAAAAGATCACACTAACCCTACGAAAGAAATGATCTTTGCTCAAAAGTAATTTCGTTCATTTTTTAAATAAAAACACTTACCAAAAGGTAGGTGTTTTTTTGTTGCAAAATTAGCCTATTTGTTGTATATTCTAGGGACAAATGCCTTACGGGGTTTTTTATTTTATTAATAAGAATTATATCCACCTTCGCGAAAGCTACGGCGGGACAAGTATATGGAAAGAGATTATCCTTTAGAAAAAGTTAGAAATATAGGTATTATTGCCCACATCGATGCGGGTAAGACTACAACAACAGAACGTGTATTGTTTTACACTGGTGTGTCACACAAGATAGGTGAGGTGCACGATGGGGAGACAACAACAGACTGGATGGAACAAGAGCGCGAGCGTGGTATCACTATCACATCTGCTGCTGTTACTTGTTTCTGGACACCGACATATGCACTGACAGACAAGACAAAGAAGCACCGTTTTAACATTATCGATACACCAGGACACATCGACTTTACTGTAGAAGTAAAAAGATCACTGCGCGTACTCGATGGTGCAGTAGTTGTGTTCGATGGAGTGGCTGGAGTAGAGCCACAATCTGAAACTAACTGGCGCTATGCTGACGAGGCAAATGTGCCACGTATCTGTTTCGTAAACAAGCTTGACCGTACAGGCGCATCTTTTGAGCACTCATACAAAACTATCCTAGAGAGACTTACTAAAAAAGCTATCCGTATGCAAATCCCAATCGGTCTTGAAGAAAAGCACGAAGGTGTGATCGACCTATTGAAGATGAAGGCTTACTACTTTGAAGGGGAGATGGGTAACAAAGTTATCGAAAAAGAAATCCCAGAAGAATACAAGGCAGAAGCAGAAAAGTACCACGCAGAACTAGTAGAAAAGATCGTCGAACAAGATGATCAGATTATGAGTGACTACTTTGAAGGAAAAGTTCCAGATGTTGAGACTCTAAAGAAGCTAATGCGTAAGGCTGTCATTGCCAACGATGTATTCCCAGTATTCGCAGGATCAGCTCTAAAAAACAAGGGAGTTCAACTAGTGCTCGACGCAGTTGTTGACTATCTACCAGCTCCTATCGACATTCCTCCTATCACAGGTATCGATCCAAATACAGATGAGCCACTAGTGCGCAAGGCTTCAGATGCTGAACCATTCTCAGCCCTAGCATTCAAAATCGCTACTGACCCATTCGTAGGACAGATCATATTCTTCCGTGTATATTCTGGATCTATCACTGCAGGTTCATACGTGTACAACCCTCGTACAAGAAATAAAGAACGTATCGGACGAATCTTGCGTATGCATGCCAATGATCGTGAAGAGGTGAAGAAGGTATATGCTGGAGAAATCGCAGCAGCAGTAGGATTGAAAGATACTATCACTTCAGACACTCTATGTGATGAGAATGCGCCAGCAGAGCTAGTACGTATCATCTTCCCAGAGCCAGTTATCTCTCTACGTGTAGAGCCAAAGACAAAGGCAGACCAAGAGAAAATGGGTATGGCGCTAAACCGTCTCGCTCAAGAAGATCCGACATTCAAGGTAAGTACTGATCAGGAAACAAATGAGACAATCATCGCAGGTATGGGAGAGCTCCACCTGGAAATCATTGTAGATCGTATGAAGCGTGAATTCGCTGTCGAGACAAATGTAGGTAAGCCACAGGTTGCATATCGTGAGACAATCACAGGTACAGCAGATGTAGAAGGCAAGTACATCAAGCAATCAGGAGGACGTGGAAACTACGGTCACGTAAAGATCAAGATCAAGCCTATGGATATGAGTGTAGATCCAAATGATCTTCCAAAGAACGTAAAACGTGAAAAAGGATTTGAGTTCGTAAACACAATCAAAGGAGGTGCTATTCCACAAGAATACATCCCAGCTTGTGAAAAAGGATTCAAAGAAGGTCTCGATCGTGGAGTTCTCGCAGGATTCAAGATGGAGAATGTGTCTGTCGAGCTATGGGATGGAAGTTACCACGATGTGGACTCAAACGAAATGGCCTTCAAGATCGCAGCTAGTATGGCAATCCAAGATGCATGTAAGATGGCTCGCCCTGTGATCCTAGAACCTATGATGAATGTTGAAGTTGTTACTCCAGATAAATTCATGGGAGATGTGACAGGAAGTCTATCTTCAAAGCGTGGACTAATCGAAGGTATGGAACAACGTGGTATGAACCAAGCAGTGAAAGCTGTCGTTCCACTATCTGAAATGTTCGGCTACATGACAACTCTACGTTCTATGACAGAAGGTCGCGCAGGATTCACTATGGAATTCCTACGTTACGACATAGTTCCACAAAATGTGGCTACAACAATAATAGAATCTAGAAAGTAGATTATATTATTGTTCGCCCGTCCGACTACTGTCGGATTAGGGCTACAACAATAATAGAATCTAGAAAGTAGATTATATTATTGATCGCCCGTCCGACTACTGTCGGATTAGGGATACAACTAT